>Ga0181529_10000151_pt1 | contig 96593 bp, 77 predicted proteins | sample PEATcosm2014_Bin_36_FD_119763 | JGI IMG/M metagenome (GOLD analysis project Ga0181529, IMG submission 119763) | Peatland microbial communities from MTU Mesocosm Facility, Houghton, MI, USA - PEATcosm2014_Bin10_30_metaG | ecosystem: Environmental > Terrestrial > Soil > Wetlands > Peat | place...
GGTTGGCGCGGAGGAAGCGCGGCAGGCGGTCGGCCAGGCCGGCGTAGAGGGCGCGGTCGCCGGCCAGGAATCGCTGGTCCAGGAGGCTGATATTCAGCTCGACGTTCTGGTCGTGGACCTCCAGACACTCGGCGGGAGTGCGCACGGACTGGCTGACGCGCAGACCGGCGTCCCAGAGCTGTTGCAGGAAGGCGGCGATCGACTCCTTATTGGCGAGGACCAGCTTCTCGGAGGCGAACAGAAGCAGCAGATCGACATCCGAATAAGGGAACAGGTGGCGCCGGCCATATCCGCCGACGGCGAGCAGGGACAGGCCTTCGGGGACTCCCGCGAAGAGGCGCTGCGCGCCCACCAGCACGGCGCGGTCCACCTGGGCGGAGCGTTCGGCGAGGGCGGTGGAGGCGTCCCCCGTTTGGAGGAACTCCTCCTGGACGCGATCTTTGGCGGAAGTGATCAGGGGAGGCATTTCAAGAGACAGCTCGCCGGGCATCCCGATGAGTCGGGATGCGGCACGCACGACGGCGTGCGCCACAAGTTAAAGTGCGGATTCGCCACGATCGTCGTTGCGGATCCGAATCGTCTCGGCCACATCGAAGATGAAGATCTTGCCGTCGCCGATCTTCCCGGTCCGGGCGGCGTTCGAAAGCGCGTTGACCACCTCTTCGGCGCGGCTGGAGGGAACCACCAGCTCGAGTTTGACTTTGGCCAGGAGGTCTACGTTGTACTCCTGGCCGCGATAGACTTCTTTGTGGCCCTTCTGGCGGCCGTGGCCGCGCACATCGGTGATCGTCATGCCATCGATGCCAATGGCCATGAGAGCGTCCTTGACTTCGTCGAGCTTGAACGGCTGAATGATGGCTTCGATTTTCTTCATGATTCGAAGATATACCCTTCCTCGCCGTGCATGCTCAGGTCGAGGCCTTCCACTTCCTGCTCCCGGGTGACGCGTACGCCCACCGTCAGATCGCAGATTTTCAAGATAATCAGGGTGCCCACGATGGCAATACCCCAGGAAATGCCGACCCCGATGAGCTGGTTCACAACCTGGCCGGCCTTGCCATCGATCAGGCCCAGCGGGAGCACTTTGCCGGTGGCGTCCTTCAGGCCGTCGTTGACCAGGCAGGTGGCGAAGACGCCGGTGAGGATGGCCCCTAGGGTTCCACCGCAGCCGTGGACGCCGAAAGCGTCGAGCGAATCGTCGTAACCCAGTTTGGGTTTGATGGCGACCACCATGAAGTAACAGACCAACCCCGCCAAAAGGCCGATAAGCATGGCGGGGAACGGCTGCACGAAACCGGAAGCCGGGGTGATGGCGACCAATCCTGCCACGGCGCCGGAGATGCCACCCAGCACGCTGGGCCGGCCGTTGTGAATCCACTCCGCGGCAATCCAACCGAGGGCCGCCGCTGCCGCGCCGAAATGCGTGGCGACGAAGGCGCTGGTGGCCAGTCCCGAAGCCGCCAGGGCGCTGCCGGCGTTGAAACCGAACCAGCCTACCCAGAGCAGGCAGGCGCCGATGAAACTGAGCACCAGGCTGTGCGGTTTGATGGGCATGGCGGGATAGCCGACGCGCTTGCCGAGATACAGCGCGCACACCAGGGCGGACACGCCGGAAGTGATGTGGACGACGGTGCCGCCGGCGAAATCGAAGCACGGAATCCTACCGCCTCCGAACGCGTTGAGCAGGCCGCCCTTGCCCCACACCATGTGAGCCATGGGGAAGTACACGAACAGGCTCCAGAGGACCGTGAACAGGAGCATGGCGCTGAACTTCATGCGTTCGGCAAACGCGCCCGAAATCAAGGCGGGCGTGATGATGGCGAACATGAGTTGGTAGACCATGAATGTCTGTTGCGGGATGGTGGCCGCGTAATCGGCATTGGGCGCGCTGCCCACATTTCGCAGCAGCGCAAAATGCAAGTCGCCCAGAAACGGCGACGAACCGCCGAAGGCCAGGCTGTAGCCGACCAGGGCCCACAGCACGGTCACCACGGCCATGAGGACGAAACTCTGCATCATGGTGCCAAGGACGTTCTTACGGCGGACCAGTCCACCGTAAAACAGAGCCAGGCCGGGCCCCGTCATCATCAGGACCAGAGCGGAACTGACCAGCATCCAGGCGTTGTCGCCGGCGGACTGCGCCGCCTTGGTAGCGGCATCGAGGGCCGCAACCTTGGCCTGCAGGTCGGGATTCCCCTGCGCCAGCAGGGTGACGGACGTCAGGGCCGCCGCTAATGAACACACTTTCAGTAGTACTCTCATCGTGGGAGCCGATTGGAATCTTCGGACCTATTGTCACCCGCGGTCCAGTGGCATCGAAGACGAAACTTTCTATGGCGGGGATTGGATTTTTTTATGGATTTTGAACAATGGCTTCTCGAAAGCCTCCAGCTTGGGTAAAATTGCTGACATCACGTCAGGAATATGGCCACCGGTTTAATACGCAAGCCCTCCATCAACCCCCGCTATTGCCGCTATAAGCTGGAAATCCGGGAATCGCGGATTCATCGGCGCGGGGTATACGCGCTCGAACCCATCCCGGCGGGGCGCAAGGTGATCGAGTACACCGGCGAGAGAATCGGCCGCCGGGAAACCAAGAAGCGCGGTCTGGGAGACATCACCTACCTGTTCACGCTGGACGCCTATTGGACGCTCGACGGCGCGTTCGGCGGCAGCGGCGCGGAGATCATCAATCATAGTTGCGACCCGAACCTGTACACCTGGATCTGCCGTGGGCACATTCTGTACATGAGCCGGCGGGCTATCCGGCAGGGCGAGGAGTTGACGGTGGACTACCGGTTCTCGAGCAAGGTTGGGAAGGTGCCGTGCAAGTGCGGCTCCCCGCTATGCAGGGGAACTATTAATCTGCCGAAAGGGATGGAATGAGATGTCGGTCTTGTGTGGGGCAGGATGGCATCCTGCGGCCGAGTGGCACTCGGCCTGGGCGGCTTCAGCACACTGGTCGGCAGGCCGAGTGCCACTCGGCCGCAGGTTACCAACCTGCCCCACATAAAACCAACACGCTATCCTGAATTATTCATGAAGACTCTTTTTCGAGTGGCTCTCGCGGCGATCGTGGCCGGCGTGGCGATTGCGCAGACGGTGTCGCTGTTTCAGCAGGTGGGCGAGCGTCTCACCGCAAATGGACTCAAGGCGGACGTCTCGTTTCTGGCGTCGGATGCGCTGGAAGGGCGCGGCACGCCGTCCAAAGGCCTGGACATCGCCGCCGAGTACATTGCGGCGCAGTTCCGCCGCGCAGGGCTGGAGCCGGCGGGCGACGATGGGTACTTCCAGACGGCGCAGTTCGCCACCGTCACGCCCAACGCGGACGGGCTCGAATTCTCGCTGGAGGCCGGCGGGCAGACGCTACAGGCGGATAAAGCGGCGGTGAGCGTCCAGGAGGGCGCGGCGCTCGATCTGAGCCATGCCGCGGCGGTCAAGGTATCCGCTACCGATTTCGCCGCGCTTACGCCGGAGACGGTGAAGGGCAAGGTGCTGCTGGTGGAGGTCGCCGACGCACCCGCTGGCGGACGCGGAGGAAGCCGCCGGTTGCTGTCCGCGGCCGCCAAAGCCCAGGCGGCGCTGGTAGTGATGGTCCGTGGGTCGGCGCCGGCGGGCGGGGGGAATCTGCAGTTGAGGGACATGGCATCCCCGGCCGCCGTGCCGGTGCTGACGGTGACGGATGCGGCCATCCGCGCGGCGGTGGCAGCCGTCAAGCCGGGGCCGGTGGACGGCACGGTCTCGGTCCACATGGCGGCGCCCACGGTAGTGCCGGTGAAACTGCGCAACGTGGTGGGTCTGCTGCGCGGGTCCGACCCGGCGTTGAAGGACACGTTTCTAGTGCTCACGGCACATTACGATCACCTGGGCATTCGCGGCGCCGGCGAAGGCGACCACATCTACAACGGCGCCAACGACGACGCCAGCGGCACGGCATCGGTGATCGAGATCGCCGGCACGCTGGGTGGGTTGGCCGGCCGTCCCAGGCGGAGCATCCTCTTCATGGCGCTGTTCGGCGAGGAGCGCGGCGAGCTGGGGTCGCGCTACTATGCGCAGCATCCCATTTTTCCCCTGGCGAAAACCATCGCCGATGTGAACCTGGAACAACTGGGACGCACCGACGAGAGCGGCGAAGCGCGGAAAATCGGCCAGTTCAACCTGACGGGGTTCGATTTCACCGACCTGGCGGCGACCTTCCGCCAGTGCGCCGAGCCGGCCGGCGTCCAGGTAGTGAAGGACGAGACCAGGAGCGATGCGTATTTCGGGCGCAGCGACAACGCCCCGTTCGCCGACGTGGGCGTACCCTCGACGACGCTGTCGGTGACGTACGAATTCAGCGATTACCATGCGGCCGGGGACGAATGGCCCAAGCTGGATTACGAGAACATGGCCAAGGTGGACCGCGCCATCGCGCTGGCGGCTTATCGGCTGGCGGACAGCGCGGAGGAGCCGCGGTGGAACGCGGAGAATCCGAGGACCGAGGCGTATCGCAAGGCGCGCGGGAAGTAGCGGCGTTGGCGTCATGCGCGGCTCCGCTGTTCCCGGTATGGGAAATGCCTCGGGTTATGTGGGGCAGAATGGTATCCTGCGGCCCAGTGGCACTCGGCCTGGGCGGCATTGCCGTGCTGGTCGGCGGGCCGAGTGCCACTCGGCCGCAGAATGCCATTCTGCCCCACGAATCCCGTCGCAATTCCCATACCCGGAGAATTACGTGGCGCGCGCACCCGGGCGGGCACGCCAACACCAGCGCCACCGGTGTTCCATCCTATAATTGAGCTTTGCCATTCATTCTGAAAGACAAGATCGTATTGATCACCGGCGCTGGACGGGGTGTCGGCAAGCGGCTCGCGATGGGATTCGCCCAAGCCGGCGCGCGGGTGGGCCTGCTGGCCCGAAGCAAGGCCGAACTCGACCTGGCAAAGCTGGAAATCGAACAGGCGGGCGGCGAGGCGCTGCGGCTACCGGCGGACGTACGGGACCCGGATCAACTCTCTGTCGCGGTCGGCCTGATGCACCAGAGATTCGGCGATCCCGACGTCCTGATTGCCGCGGCCGGGGTGCAGGGGCCCATCGGTCCGTTCGCCACCGCCAAGCCCAAGGCGTGGGAGGAGGCCATCGAAACCAACCTCATCGGCGTAGCCAACGCGTGCCGCGCCGTGCTGGCGGGGATGATCGAAAGACGCAACGGCAAGATCATCGTCGTGGTGGGTGTGGGCGCCGCGCAGTCGCGGCCGAATTTCGCGGCGTACGCGGCGTCGAAGGCCGGGGTGGTGCGTTTCGCCGAGTGCCTGGCGGACGAGGTGCGCGACCACAATGTGCAGGTCAACTGCATGATACCGGGCGACGCGTACACCAACATGACCGACGAGATTCTGAACGCCGGCGAAGAACGCGCCGGGATAGCGGAGTACGAAGAGGCCAAGCATGTGCGCATGACCGGGGGCCTGGCGGCGGAAAAGCAGATTCGGCTGGCGTTGTTTCTGGCGTCGGAACGGTCCAACCATATCAGCGGCCGATTGCTGCAAGTCAGCGACGATTGGAAGCGGCTGGAAAAGGACAACATGAAGCCGGAAGTGTACACGCTGCGGCGGGTACAGAAGATATAGCGAAAATTTCAGGGTAGCGATCTGGGCAAGAAACCGTCGAAACACAAATCACAGCAGGAGTCGGGAACTCCGGCCGCTGCTAAACCGGCCAAATGGCGGTCGTCGATCTCTTGGATCGAGCGGCATTCCACGTTGACGCTGGTCGTCCTGCTGGCGGTCGCGTCGCTGCGCATCGTAAGCACGTACACCGTATTCAACCACACCGTGGACGAACCGACGCACGTGGCGTGCGGGATGGAGTGGCTGGACCATGGCACGTACCATTACGAGACGCAGCACCCCCCGCTGGCGCGCGTGGCCACGGCGCTGGGCCCGTACCTGGCGGGCGTGCGGACCACCGGCCAGGACAAGAAGGAAATGGAAGGCGCCGTCATCCTGTATTACGGGGGAAATTATGACCGCAACCTGTCGCTGGCGCGCCTGGGCATTCTGCCGTTCTTCTGGATAGCGGCCGTGGTAGTGTTCGTGTGGGCGCGGAAGACGTTCGGTCCGCTGACGGCGGTGTTGGCGGCGTTCTTATTCACGTTCCTGCCGCCGGTGCTGGCGCACGCGGGCCTGGCTACCACCGATATGGCCCTGACGGCGTTTGTCGCGGCGAGTTTCTTTTGCGGCGCGTGGTGGTTCGAAAAGCCTACGCTGGCGCGAGCCGCCTGTTTCGGCGCCGCTACGGGGCTGGCGGTGCTTTCGAAGTTCTCGTCGCTGCCCTTTCTGCCATGCGCTTTCGCGGCCGCGGCGGCATGGGCCTGGTGGAGCCAACGCCCCGGCCCCCGACAGATCCTAAGGTTACTCGGCAGCCGCGTATTGACGCTGTTGCTGGCGATCGCGGTGGGGGCGCTGGTGGTGTGGGCGGGCTATCGTTTCTCGTTCGGCTATACCGGCGTGTTGGGAATGAAGGTTCCCGCACCGGCTTTATTCGATGGCATTCAAAGCGTGATGGAGCACGACCGGCAGGGCCATATGGCCTATCTTTTCGGCCAGCGCAGCCTGTTCGGCTTCTGGTACTACTTTCCGGTGGTGCTGGCGGTGAAGACGCCGCTGGCCTTTCTGGGGCTGCTGTTCTTCGGCGCCTACCTGAGCCTGCGGAAGACCGCGCGGACCAATCCGTGGATGGGTTTGCCGCTGGCGTTCTCGCTGGGCATTCTGATTTTCGCGTTGACCAGCCACATCAACATCGGCGTGCGGCATATTCTGCCGGTTTACACCGGGTTTTCGATCGTGGCTGCGGTGGCCGCGGTGCGGATGTTCGAACTGTCAGGCACTGTCAAATGGGCGCCCCACCTACTCGCCGCGCTGCTGCTGTGGCACGCCGGCACATCGGCCTTTGCCCACCCGGACTACATCCCGTATTTCAATTTTTTCGCCGGCGCCGATCCCGAGAAGGTTCTGGTGGACTCGGACCTGGATTGGGGTCAGGACATGAAGCGCCTGGCTAAGCGCTTGCAGGAAGTGGGTGCGCGCCAGGTGGCGTTCAATCCGTTCATCGTCGCCTACCTGGAAGCGTATCACGGCTTCCCGCACATCGAACGGATGGACCCCGAGTTCCCTTCCCCCGGATGGAACGCCGCCAGCCTCACGGTGTGGAAGGCGGACCGGCTTGGGCTAGGAAACGAGGAGCCCGATCTGCAGCTTTGGCCCGACCGCATTCCGCCCCTCGAAAAGGTAGGCAAGGGCGTCTACTTGTGGTACTTCCCGCCGGAAAAGACGCGGCGCTAGCCACCCGATCGGTGCGAGACAATCTTATCGACGGTCTTGGCCAGTTGGTGGAACTCCTCGTGAGCGGGCGATCCGGGGGCGTATTCGCCGATGGTGAGGCCGCTCGAGACGGCTTGCGCCAAGGCAATCCGCTGGCTGATGGCGGGCAGCACCTTCTTCCCCATCTTCTCCAGGGAGGTGGCCAGTCCGCGTCCCAGGTTGGTGTTCATCAGAACCCTCGAAGGAATCAGGCGAATCCGCGGTTTCTTGGAGCGGCGGGCGGCTCGCGCGTGGAGCGCCAGCGACAAGGCGTCCTTGAGGGCAAAGATATCGAGAGGCGAAGGGCCGCACGGCAGCAGCGCCAGATCGGCCAGCAGCAGGGCCTGCGCGGTGGTTTCGGGCATGCCGGGAGGGGTATCGATGAGAACGATGTCGGCGACCTTCTGCGCGGCGCGCGTGCGGGCTTTCAATTCATCGGGGTCGCCATGCTTGACGGCTTCGACGCAAGCGGCCAGCACTCCCCTGCCCTGGGCGGCCCATGCCGCGAGACTGTGTTGCGGGTCGGCATCCAGCAGGGCGACGGCGTAACCCATGGAGGCGAACTCTCCGGCCAGGTTGCCGGCGATGGTCGATTTGCCGACGCCGCCTTTTCGTCCCGCCACAGCGATGATGGGCATAGCATCTTATAGGATACTCGCCGGGCGGGTACGCGGGTGCGGCCCCGCGACTCCGGCGGAACCGCGCCCGTGGATGAGACGACGCTCGGTGAAGAGGCTATTTCTTCTTTTTGGGTGCGGGCTTGGCGGCTTTTTTGGGCGTTTTGCAGCAGGCCATGACGATTCTCCCTCTGGCGCACTGTAACATGACGCCCGGGTTTGCGGAAGCGGCGCGGAATTTGTGGGGCAGGTTGGCAACCTGCGGCCGAGTGGCACTCGGCCTGCCGACCAGTATGCAAATGCCGACCAGGCCAAGTACGGGGTGCCCACCCGGGGCCGGGCCGCAGGATACCATCCCAATGCCACTTACTTTTCCCAATATCGGAAGTACTGCGGAATTTGTGGGGCAGGCTGTCAGCCTGCGGCGGGTTGCCATCCCGCCCCACATCAGAATGAAGTGGAGGGGCGGACGTCGCGCAGCACGGCGGCCCATGCGGGGTAGCCGCGGGCCGCGGAGTATGCGTCTTCTTCGAGAGTGAAGGCGATATCGACATGCGCGCCGGGCTGGATCTCAGACGAGCGCGGGACGAAGCCCCAGGCTTTCAGCGATAGAGTGCGAGCGCCGCGGCGCACCGCCACCTTCAAATGCTTCTCCTCTTTGCCCAACGGAGCGGTGGCCGTAACCTCGACGTCCAGGGCGGCGAACAGCGGCACCGGATTGCCATGGCCGAACGGCGCCAAGGTGAAGACTTCGGCGATGTTCGGCCAGGTCAAAGCGTCGAGCGAGGCGAGTGCATCGATGGGGAGGCGCGGAAGAAAGTCTTCGGGCCGCAGACTGGCGGCGGCGCGGGCGTTGAAGCGGCGGCGGAATTCGTCCACGTGCGCGGGGTCGAGCGTTACGCCGGCGGCGTGTTCATGGCCGCCAAATCGCACGAAGAGATCGGACATGGATTCGAGCGCATCGAGCAGATGGAACCCGGGAATGCTGCGGCCGGAGCCCTGCGCCAGGCCATCGTCGGGATTCTTACCGATCACGAACACAGGGCGGTGGAAGCGCTCCACCAGGCGGCTGGCCACGATTCCGATGACGCCGCGATGCCACTGCTCGTCGTAGTAGACCAGGGCGGCTTCGGCGGGTTGGACGGCGACACGCTCGCAGATGTCGCGCACCTTCGCTTCCACTTGCTGCCGGTCGGCGTTCTGTTCTTGCAGGCCGCGGGCCAGCTCGGCGGCGCGCGCCGGGTCACGGGTGAGGAACAGTTCCACGGCGTTGCGGGCCGAGTCCATGCGTCCGGCGGCGTTGAGGCGGGGGGCGATCTGAAAGGCCACCTGGCGCGCACCGGGAGCGGCGGCGCCGGTGAATCCGGCGACATCGAGAAGCGCCCGCAGACCGGGATTGTGAACGTCGTGGAGGCCATCCAGCCCGTATTTGACGATGACGCGATTCTCGCCGGTGAGAGGCACCACATCGGCCACGGTGGCGATGGCCACCAGCTTCAGCAGCGATTCCGCCACGCGGCGCCGCTTGTCGGCGGGCCACGGGAGAGTGTCGAGAAGGGCCTGGGCCAGTTTGAAGGCCACGCCTGCACCACAGAGATTCTTGTCGGGGTAGGGGCAATCCGGGCGATTGGGATTGAGCACCGCCAGCGCGGGCGGCAGTTCGGGTTCGGGGAGGTGGTGGTCGGTGACGATGACGTCGATGGCCAACTCGGCGGCGCGCCGGACCACGCCGGCGGCACGTATCCCGGTATCCACGCTGACGATGAGGCTGACGCCGCCCGAGGCCGCGGTTTCCACCACTTCGGAACGCATGCCGTAGCCGTCCTTGAGGCGATGCGGCACGTGGTACTCGGCCGCGCCACCGGCCAGTTCGATGGCCTTGATCAACAGCACGGTGCTGGTAGTTCCGTCCACGTCGTAGTCGCCGTAGATGAGGATCTTTTCGTGGGCGCGGATGGCGCGCTGGAGGCGTTCGACGGCGGCGTCCATACCGCGAAGCAGGCGGGGATCGTGGAGGTAGTCGAGCGATGGGTGGAGGAAGCGGCGGGCGGCTTGCGGGTCGGTGAAACCGCGGCGGCAGAGGACGGCGGCAGCCAGTGGACCGATACCGAGGGCCGAAGCGAGGGCTCCGCAAGCGGCGGGGTCGCCGTCGGGCAGGGACCAGATGGACGTCACTGAGCGCTCCGGTTCGGCATTACGGCAGCCGGCTCATAGGCGGGGCCTGCACACTTGTCAGCGGGCGGGTTGACAACCTGCCGATGCCGCATACTCTTCGCAGTATTGGAGATGTTGCACAATTTGTGGGGCAGGATGGTATCCTGCGGCCGAGTGGTACTCGGCCTGGTCGGCATTTGCACGCTGGTCGGCAGGCCGAGTGCCACTCGGCCGCAGGTTGCCAACCTGCCCCACATACGGTTAGTTTCGGGAGTAATAGCCGCCCAGGGGGTGGTCGTCATCGTCGAGGTCGTCGTCGTCCCCCATGCGGGACATCAACTCGTCCTCCACGCCGACGAATTCTTCGTACCAATCGGGCTGAAGTTCGAAAACGTACAGCCGGGAGTTGTAATCGAAGGCGAGCTCGAGAGAACAGGTCACGCCTTCGTAACCGCGAAACCCGCGCAGACGCTTCTCGTAGTCGCGCTGCTCCTCGCGGGAAAGCTCCATGGACTCGAGTTGCTCCACCAGGTCCTCCACGTCGGCGGCTTCGAATTCCCGCGTGGCGAAGAGGATCAGAGCGGTGCCGGTTTTGCGCGCAACATCCAGGAAAGTCTGGTAGTCGGGATGGCTGTCGATGTCCCAGAGGACCAGGGGAAAGCCTTCCAGGGCGCCGGCGCGGCTGCGGAAGACAGCAAACCCGTTGGCTTCCAGGTAGTCCGGAATTTCACGCTTGAGGGTGTCGAGATTCAAATCCACTAGATTGCCTCAACTCTATGCCAACACCAGAATATCAGAGGGGCCGGCCAAGTCGCGGGCCGAAGGCGTCACGATGGCCTTGGGCCCGATATAGATCTTGCGCTTCTCGCGGATGGCGTCGCGAACGTCCGCTTCGCACACGAAATCCACTACCACTTTGGGAGCTTGGGGCGCCACAGGCGCAGGTTCCGGAGTTTTGGACGAGGCCTCCGGAGTCAGTCACCCATAACCGCCTTGCGTTCCGGAACTCGATCCCGAACCGGAGCGGCGCGCGAGGAAACGATCCACCACATCGGCGGCCGCATTCGAGACCACAGCCGAGCGCACCGCGGGCGCCGGAGTTGGCGCAGGAGCGGCGGGCTTGGAAGGCGCCGTTTCGCACGACACGGTACATGAAGGTCCACCGACTACCGCGATGGCGATGCCGCGGGAGGCCAGATACCGCTCGACAGCCTGCACCACGGTGTTGCGATCGACGGCCGGCGGCGCGGGCGGCGCAGGGGCCTCGGGGGCCGCACTGATATCGAGCGGCATCTCGAAGGCTTCTTCGGGTTTTCGCACCACGTAGGAAATGCGCTTGATATTGATCAGGTGCTGCGGGCCCACGTTATCGGACGTGATGTTCCCGGCAGCGGCGCCGCAACCGAGGGTCATGGCGGGGAACACGTTGGTAGTGATGCCCGTGGAGCCCTGCGGAGCCGGCGTATTGACGAGAATTCGCATGGCCGGCATGCGCAGGCCGTACTCGCGAATCCGCGCGTCGTTCTTGGAGTGGATGACCGCGGTATGGCCGTTGCCGCCGAACCTCAGCAGGCTGAAACAGATGTCCGAGGCGGCGTTGAAATCCTGGACAAAGTAGAGCGACAGCACCGGGGAAAGCTTCTCGGCCGAAAGCGGATATTGCTTGCCGACGCCGGCCAGTTCGGCACAGATAATGGACGTATCGGCGGGGACTTCGAAGCCGGCCATCTTGGCGATCTTGGTGGGCGACTGTCCGACGCACTGCGGGTTCACCGCCATGTTGGTCTGGATCAGCAACTTGCCGAGGGCGTCCTTCTGCGCGTCGTTGCAGATGTAAGCCTTCTGCGCTTTGAGCAGGGCCATCACGCGGTCGCGCATGGACGCTTCACAGACAATGGCCTGTTCGCTGGAACAGACGGTACCGTAATCGAAGGACTTGCCGAGGACCACTTTGGCGATGGCGTCTTCGAGGTCGGCCGAAGTATCGATCAGCACGGGAACGTTCCCTGGGCCGCCGCCGAAAGCCGGCTTGCCGCTGGAATACGCCGCTTTGACCATGCCCGGGCCGCCGGTGGCCAGGATCACGCCGGTGCGCTCATGGCGCATCAGCGCATTGGTGCCTTCGAGCGAGGCGTGGTCTACGCACTGGATGATCTCTTCCGGGGCGCCCGCCTCCACCGCGGCGCGGTAGAGAACCGCCGCGGCGTCGCAAGTGCATCGATGTGCGCGGGGATGCGGACTGATGACGATGGCGTTGCCGGCTTTGAGCGAGATCAACGTCTTGTAGAACGCCGTGGAGGTGGGGTTGGTGGTGGGCAGGATGGCCGCAACCACACCCATGGGGACGCCGATTTCGACGATTTTCTCCTCGGGCAACTCGCGCAGAACGCCGATGGTGCGCATCCCGCGCATGCGGCGCGGCAGCCAGTCGGAGGTCAACAGATTCTTGATGTACTTATCTTTGGCATTGCCGTAGCCGGTCTCTTCGACGGCGAATTCGGCAAGCCGGCGGGCGTTGGCGCGCGCCGCCGCGGCCATCCGTTCCACGATGGCATCGACCTGCTCCTGGGTGAACGTGCGGTACTTCAGCCAGGCAGCATAGGCTTTATCGACCTTGGTGCGGACCTCCTGTATGGACAGGAGATCTTTATCTTCGAGCATCGGACGTTACTTCTTGAGGCCGCCCGTGGGAAGGGCCTTTTCCACTTCCTCATGGGGGCGAGGAATCACGTGAACGCTCACCAATTCGCCGATTCTGCGGGCCGCGGCCGCACCCGCGTCCGTGGCCGCCTTGACGGCTCCGACATCGCCACGTACCGTGATGCAAACCAATCCGGCGCCGACGAATTCCTTACCCTGCAACACCACGTTGGCGGTCTTGACCATGGCGTCGGCCGCCTCGATGGCTGCCGTCAAACCTTTCGTTTCAATCAGGCCTAGGGCCTCCATCATTCAGTTGTCCTCCATATCGGTGTGAATCATTAAACTAGCACAATTCGCGGCGAGGGCGGAGGAGGAGTTGCGCCCCCCTCCTGTCATCTTACCTGCGGCGATTCGACGCGGGCAGACGAACCCAGATGCAACCGGCGGGCCTTGTCAAGGCGGGCTGCGATCTCAGCCTCGTCTGGCAGACTCAGGTGGTATTCGCGCGCAAGCACCTGGTTCGACAGGTTGCCTAGAGCATAATGGGCGACAGCCGCGTCTTTCTCAGAGCAGAGGATTAAGCCCACCGGCGGGTTCTCGTGCGGATGCGTCCAATGCTCGCGCGCGTAATTGAGGTAAAGGTTCATCTGGCCGGCATCGGCATGCGTGAATTTTCCGAGCTTCAAATCCACGACGATGAGGCATCGAAGCCGGCGATGGAAGAAAACCAGATCGACCCGATACCATTCGGTTCCTACGCGAAGCCGTTTTTGCCGACCGACGAAAGCGAAATCGTTACCCAATTCCAGCAGGAACTGCTCTAGGCTCTGGATGAGCGCCTCTTCAAGTTCGGTTTCCGAGTACTCGTCCTTCAAATTCAAGAACTCGAGGACAAACGGATCTCTCACGTTCGCGTCTGCCGGTGAGATCTCATCTTTCGCCGGAGTGGATCTGGCACGGCGAGTCCGGTGATAAACAAGACTGGCGATTTGGCGATCGAGTTGGCGGACCGACCAGCCGCCCTGCAAAGCCTCGAGTTCGTAGTACGTTCGGGCGTCGGGGTCCGCGACGGAGAGCAGGCGGACGTAATGGGACCAAGGCAGGGGAAACAGCGGGTACGAACTGGATTTCGCAGACAGCGTCTGCGAAATCGACAGCGCCGCGGATTCCGCAGACACTGTCTGCGGATTCGGCCAACCCAGGTAGAACAAGCGCATCTGCTCCAGGTTGCGTTCGGAAAACCCCCGTCCAAGCTGAACCGTGAGGTCTTGGGCCAGCCGCTTTAACAGGGTTTGCCCATAGCCGGCGCGCGCCGAACCAGACTGTTCGTGGGTAACGATCCTCTGCCCAACCAGCCAATACGTGGATGTCAGCACGACATTGACGGATCGGACGGCGGCAAACCGCGCTTGCTCGATCAGGCGTACAACACCGCTCAGCAACTCGCGGTAAGGCTCGGATGGCAGCTTGATCTTGGGGCGCTCCACCTTGCTGGGATGTTTACCAAGCCGGCTCATGGGGCGCTCCTCAGGAATGGATTGCGGATGGTCAGACCCTCGATCATCTGGCCATCGTGCAAGTCTGCGGAATAGAGCGTGCTGCAAGACGACCCCAAAGCGGCGGCGATCACCAGCGAGTCGTAGATGTGATACCCGTACTGCCTCGCGATTTGCAGCGCTAGGTCGTGGGTCTCGATCGCAAGAGGAACTGGCGGAGAGCAAAGGCCTCGAATGGCAGAGAGAGCCTCTTCCACCTCGTCCCAGGGCATGGCGAGTTTCCGGCGAGCCACAGCGACGAATTCGTTCAACACCTGTACGCCCACCGTGCCGCCCTCGGCCAGCAGGTTACGGGCAATCGCGGCCCGCGGGTCGTCTTGGGCAAACGCATAGATCAGTATGTTGGTGTCGAAGAACGGGCGCTCACCTCTCATGGGCTTCCAGACGGTCGAACTTGAATCCCGGAGGCAGTGGCCGGCTCAGTTGGCGAATCCGCTCCAGGGCTTTCTCGCGGCTGCGGTCGCGGGCCACTTCGAATTGACGTTTGCCAGCGACGCGGATCTCGATCTGGTCGCCCTCCTTGAGACGGAGCGCATCAACTACCGCCGCGGGAAGGCGGACGGCCAGGCTGTTCCCCCATTTCGATACTTGCATAGATATACATCTGTATTGTAGATCTTTCGGACCGCCGCCCGCGAGGCGCACTGGCCGGGCGCCAACCTGATAGCCTGGGGGTCTTCGAGCCATGTATCGCTACTCCGACTTTCGAACCCGCGCGGCCGAGTTCGTGCGGGAGTGTGCGCCGAAGGGGCCGGTGCTGGTGCTCGCGCCGGTGCGCGGGGCGGCGGACGAGGTCGCTCGGATGGCCTGCGGAGAGGCGCTGCTGGGGGTCCACCGGCTGGCGTTCCGCGAACTGGTTACTGAGCTTGCCGCCACGGAATTGAATCGCCGCGGGTTGGCGCCGGTGGGACGCTTTGTGCGCCAGGCGCTGGCGGCGCGAGTGGCGGCGGGCACGGAGTTGGGCTATCTCGGGCCGGTAGCGAAGTTCCCGGGGTTCCCTCGGGCGCTCACCGATACCTTCGAAGAACTGCGATTGAACGCGGTGGGTCCGACGCGGCTCGGCGTGTGCGGCCAGTCGGGGCCGGACCTGGCGCGATTGCTGGCGGCGTACGAGCGGGAACTGGCGGAGCGCGGGTTCGCCGATTACGCTGCTCGAGTTAAGCTGGCGTGCGACGGGCTGGCCGCGGATTCCTTCGGGTTGCGGCAAATGGCGGTGGTCGCGCTGGACGTGGCGCCGCGAACGCAGCTTGAACGGGAACTGCTCGACCTCGTCCTGCAAACGGCGCGAGTGCGGCTGGTCTTGCGCCTGGATGCCGACCCCGAGGAGCCGGCGACGTCGCTCGAATCGCTACAGCGGTATCTGTTCTCTAACGAGGCTGTGCCGGTGCGCGAAGAGGATGGCGCACTCGAAATCTTTTCAACCTCCGGCGAAGCGCTCGAAGGCGTGGAGATCGCTCGCCGCATCCACCGGGCGGCGGAGCAAGGCGTGCCCTTCGACGAGGTCGCTATCCTGCTGCGCTCTCCGGAACGGCACCAGGCGCTGGTCGTCGAGGCGCTCCGGCGGGCGGGAATTCCGGCGCACTGCACGGCTGGGTCGCTACGGCCGGATGTGGCGGGGCGCAGTTTCCTGGCGCTGCTCCATTGCGCCGAGGAGGGGCTGCCGGCGTCGCGCTTCGCCGAGTACCTGTCGCTGGGCCAACTGCCTGAGGACGAGGAACCGGTGACGCCGACGCTGTGGGAGAAGTTGCTGGTGGACGCGGCGGTGATCGGCGGGCTGGAGCGCTGGGAAACGCGGCTGCGGGGGCTCGGCGAAGAGTTCCATCGCAGGCATGGCGACGAGCAGGATGAAGCGGCGCGGGCAGCTTGGGCGCGGAAGATTGCGGCGCTCGAAAACCTGGCTCGGGTGGCGCTGCCTTTGATCGCGAAACTGGCGGCCCTGCCGAAGCGGGCCATGTGGGGCGAATGGCTGGAGGCGCTGGCCGACCTGGCGCAATCCACGCTGCGCGACTCCGACCGCGTGGTGGAACTGCTCGACGATCTCGACCCGATGTCGGACATCGGACCGGTCGGGCTCGGCGAGGTGCTGCTGGTTCTGGCGCCGCGCTTGAACTCGCTGGCGGTGTTGCCCCAGGGGTCGCGGTATGGAAAGGTGTGGGTGGGCGCCATCGACGAGGCGCGCGGTATGGCGTTTCGCCGGGTGTTCGTGCCGGGCGTCAACGAAGGGCTGTTCCCGAGGCCGCCGGCGGAAGACCCGCTGCTGCTGCACGCGCAGCGCGAGGCACTGGGGATCGAACTGCGCGAGGACGATACGGAACTGCTGCGCATCGCGGTGGCCTGCGCGTCGGAAAAGCTGTCGATTTCCTTCTCGCGCCTGGACTTGCTGACAGGGCGGGAGCGCGTGCCCTCGTTCTACGCCTTTGCGGCGCATCGCGCGGCGGGCGGGCCGAATCTGGACGTCCACGAGTTCGAGAAGCGGGCGCGGTCGGCGGCCGGTACGAAAATCGGGTGGCCTGCGCCGCGGGACCCCGCCGAGGCGCTCGACGACGCGGAGTTCGATCTGGCCACGCTGGCGCCGCTCGCCGCAGGGTCGGGACAGTACTTGAAGAGTCTGCCGGGGCGCGCGGTGCATTCGCTGCGGGCGCGCTGGGTGCGGTGGCACAAACCGTGGAAGGCGGCCGACGGGCTGTTGATCGAAGAAATCGGCAGCGACGCGCTCAAGGCACACCAACTCACGGCGCGGGCGTGGTCGCCATCGGTGTTGCAGCAGTACGCACGATGCCCGTACCGGTTCGCGCTGCGCGGCATCCACGGGCTGCATGCGGCGGAGCGGCCCGGCGGAATCCAGCGCATGGACCCGGCGACGCGCGGCCGGATTTTTCATGCGGTGCAGTATCAGTTTCTGCGCGATCTGGCCGAGGGGCGGGGGTTGCCGGTGACGCCGGAAAATCTGGAGGCGGCGCTGGAGCGATTGGACGCCGTGCTGCACCAGGTTACGGCGCGGGCAGAGGACGAACTGGCGCCGGCGATCCCGCAGATCTGGCGGTCGGAGGTGCAGTCCCTGCGCGCCGATCTTCGCGGCTGGCTGCAGCAGAAGGCGGCGCTCGAACCGGATTGGACGCCCGAATATTTCGAGCTGAGCTTCGGTCTCAGAGACCCGGCGGGGCGCGATCCGCACAGCCGCCAGGAAACGGTCGCGGTGGATGGCGGTTTTCAATTGCAGGGATCCATCGATCTGGTGGAGCGGCACCGCAGCGGCATCCTGCGGGTGGTGGATCACAAGACCGGTAAGATGCCGGAGCCGCGGCCGGAGATGGTGGGGGCGGGCGAAGTGTTGCAGCCGGTGCTCTACGCCATGGCTGCGGAGCGAGTGCTGGGCGAGCCGGTGGCGATGGGCAGGCTGCACTACGCCACCATCGCGCAAAACTACGCGGCGCTCGACATTCCAATGAACGACTGGGCGCGGCGGCGCGGTGAGCAAGTGCTCCGCACGATCGACCAGGCCATCCGCGACGGCTTCCTGCCGGCCGCACCGCGCAAGGACGGGTGCAAGCGCTGCGAGTATCTGCCGGTGTGCGGTCCTTATGAAGAGGAGCGCGCGCGGGAGAAGTCGCAAGCGGAGTTGAAGGGGCTGAAGGAACTGCGGGGGTGGCGATGAGCGGCGCGGGGGTGGGGGCGAATCCCTCAGAAGCCGCGAAAGAATCCCCCGCACAAGGGCGAGACGGCAGTTCGTGGCGTGCGCACTCATGCGCGCCGCATCCCGACTCATCGGGATGCCCGGCGAACACCCGTAGATTCAGAGGTTCCCCGCCGGGCATCGCTACGAGTGGCGACGCGGCACGCATGAGTGCGTGCGACACATCGGGGCGCCGATCATTTCACGGCTTCTCACGGTTGTGGCTCCGGTCGGAGCCGCACGCGGCGGCGGGTCATATGAAGGTGCGGGGGTGGCGATGACCGGCGCGGCATTCGGCGCGGATCTCGACCGCAGCGTGGTGGTGGAGGCGTCGGCGGGCACGGGGAAAACCACGGCGCTGGTGAACCGCATCGTGGAGGCCATCGCCGCCGGGACGCCGGTCGAGAGCATCGTCGCCGTCACGTTCACACATGCGGCGGCGGGCAATATGAAGCTGCGGGTGCGGCGGGAACTGGAATTGCGCCGTGCGCGGGAGATCGATCCCGAGGTGCGCCAGCGGCTGGCCGAGGCGGCACGCAGCCTCGACCGCGCTTTCATCGGCACCATCCACGCCTTCTGTGCGCAACTGTTGCGGCGGCGTCCGGTGGAAGCCGGGGTGGATCCGGTATTTCAAGAACTGGCACAACCGGACGCTCTGCGCGTCTTCGAAGGGGTGTTCCGGCGCTGGATCGAGCGGAAGCTGGCGGCGCTCTCTCCGTCGATGATCCGCGCGCTGGCGCGCCTGGCGTGGCGCGGAGAGCGCGATAGCTCGGAACCGCTCGAAGCGCTGCGCGAGGCCGCGTGGGCCATCGCCGAGTGGCGCGACTTCGACGAGCCGTGGGAGAAGCGCGAGTTCGACCGCGACGCGGAACTGGCTGCTCGGATCGCCAAGGCCGAGACGACGCTGGAATTGCGCAATCGATGCGGAAGATCGCGCGATCCGCTGCACGAAGGGTTGCGGCCGTTGGCGGAATTCCTGGAGCGCGTCGAGCGGGCGCGCCAGGCCGGACGCTTCGACGCGAATCTTGTCGAGAGCGAGATTTTGCGGCTGCCGTACGACGTCCGCTGGCTGAAGCAGGGCTTCGGAAAGTATGGCGACACGGTGTCGCGCGAGGCGGTGGTGGCTTCCTGGGAGAACCTGAAGACCGAGATCGAAAAGTTCCGCCGGAGCGCCGATGCGGACCTGGCGGCGCACCTTCGCGACGAGTTGTGGGAGGTGGCCGGGCTGTACCAGCAGACCAAGAAGCGGGCCGGCCAACTGGATTTCATGGACCTGCTGCTGTACGCGCGCGATCTGCTGCGGCACGCTGGCGCGCGCGCCGATTTGCAGAAACTCTACCAGCGCATTTTCGTCGATGAGTTTCAGGATACCGATCCGCTGCAGGCCGAGATTCTGCTGCTATTGGCCGCGGACAACCCGGCGGAGCGCGATTGGCGCAAGGCGGCGCCGGCGGCGGGGAAACTGTTCGTAGTGGGCGATCCGAAGCAGTCCATCTACCGCTTCCGGCGGGCCGATGCGCAGCTATTCCGGCGCGTGTGCCACGACCTGATCGAAGGCGGCGCGGCCGATGGGAAACTCACGCGCAGCACGCGGTCGGTCAAGACCATTCAGGCGTTCGTCAACGCGGCGTTCGAGACGGCCATCCCGGAATATCTGCCGCTGGAGGGCGGCGTGGAATCGCCCGCGGACCAACCGGCGGTCGTGGCGCTCCCCATGCCAGAGCCGTACGGCACACGCAATATTTCGAACGCCAGAATCGAAGCGTGCTCTCCCAATGCGGTGGCGGCCTTCATCGAATGGCTGTGCCGCGAGAGCGGATGGAAGGTGCGCGAGCGGTCGAGCGGAGCGTGGGTGCCGGTACAACCCGACCATGTGTGCATTCTCTTCCGGCGGTTTACGAATTTCGGAGTGGACCTCACGCAGGAGTATGTCCGCTGCCTGGAGGCACGCGGGATTGCGCACTTGCTGGTGGGGTCGAAGTCGTTTCACTTGCGCGAGGAAGTGGGGACGCTACGCACGGCGCTGCGCGCCATCGAGTGGCCCGACGACGAGCTGAGCGTGTTCGCGTTTCTGCGCGGCAGCCTGTGCGCGGTGCTCGACGACACGCTGCTGCGGTTCCGCAATGCGCACGGGCGGTTCGATCCCATGCGCAACCTGCCCGCGGACCTGGACCCCGAGTTCGAGCCCATCCGCGAAGCCTTCGGCTGGCTCCGCGAACTGCACCAAAGGCGCAATTACCGGCCCGTCGCCGACACCATCCACGCGCTGCTTGAGGCTACCAGGGCGCACGCGGGGTTCGCCTTCCGCAAGGGCGGCGAGCGCGTGTTGGCGAACGTCTACCGCCTGACGGACCTGGCGCGGAGCTTCGAAGCGAGCGGCGCGGCCACCTCTTTCCGCGCCTTCGTGGAGTACCTGGAGCGCGAGTACGAGAGCGGCGAATCGGGCGAGGCCCCGGTGCTGGAGCAGGAGGGCGGCGGCGTGAAGCTGATGACCGTCCACAAGGCCAAGGGGCTGGAATTTCCGGTGGTGATTCTGGCCGACCTGACAGCCAAGTTGACCGGTCCGCAGGGCGCTACGCGGTACTGCGATCCGTCGCGCCGGCTGTGCGCGCAACGATTGCTGTGGTGCGCGCCGTGGGAACTGCTGGACGCCGAGGCGGCCGAAGCCCAGGCTGAAAGTGCCGAGGCCCTGCGCATCGCCTATGTGGCCGCCACGCGGGCGCGCGACGTGCTGGTAGTGGCCACCATCGGCGAGGAGCAGCGGCAGGGCGGATGGCTGAGCCCGCTGTACGGCGCGCTGTACCCGCCCAAGGACCGGTGGCGGATTGCGGGGACGGCGCCGGGCTGTCCGAAATTCGGCGGCGCGACGGTGTTGAACCGTCCGCTGGATCAGCCCGAGGAAGTGTCGGTGAAGCCGGGTCTGCACTACCCGCAAGCGGGCGAGCACCCTGTAGTCTGGTTCGATCCCGCGGCGCTGCGGCTGCGCGTGGCGAAGACCGAGGGCGTGGAAAACGAGCAGGTGCTGAACGGGACCACCGAACAGGCGGCGGAGGGACTGCGGCGCTATCGGGAGTGGCAAGAGCGGCGGGCGGCGCGCATCGAACTCGCCAGCCGGCCGCGATTTCAGGTGGTCGCGGCCGAGGGAGTGGGCGCAGTCGGGGAAGCGGCCGGGATCGCCATCGAAACCGTCACGCTGCCGGTGGCGCCCGGGCGGCCGGCGGGAAGAAAATTCGGACGGGTGGTCCACGACATTCTGCAGCATGCGCGCGCGGCGGAAGATATCGGCGCGCTGGCGGAGATCTGGGGACGGCGGCATGGAGCCACGGACGTGGAACGCGAGGCCGCGGCAGAGGCGGCACGGGGGGCGTTCGCGCGGGCGGCGGGCGCGGTCCCGGCGGGTTCGAAGGCGTACTGGGAGCTGCCGGTGACGGTACGCCTGGAGGACGGGCGGCTGGTGGAGGGCGCATCGATTTCGCGTGGAACGACGGGGCGCGGTGGACCGTAGTGGATTACAAGACGGATCGAAGGGAGCGGCGCAATGTGGCGCAGTTGCAGGTGTACGGGCTGGCGCTGGCGCGGGCGACGGGGCTGGCGGTACGAGGGATCGTATTGGAAGTGTAGGGTGTTATGTGGGGCAGGATGGTATCCTGCGGCGGGTTGGCAACCCGCCTGGTCGGCTACGGCACGCCCATCGGCAGGCCGAGTGCCACTCGGCCGCAGGATGCCATCCTGCCCCACATAAGGACAAAATATGATCACCGCTCAGACGCTGGCACTGCTTCATTGGGGGCAGGCTCTACTGCCTGACGTTTCGCACGCCGCAGGTCAGTTGACGCTGACCATATCGGAGTGGAACACGCGGCGCGTCACGGCGCGCACGATCTTCACCACGTTGCGGCGATTGGTGAGCTTTTTCCCCAGGTTGACCAGCGATTGCGGCTTGGTGTAGAAGCGCCAGTAGGCTTCGCGCTGGATCTTGAGCAACAAGCTGGCGGGAATCTGCTTGTTGTGCACCATGGGGAAAAGCTGGTCGAGCGCCTGCAACCCGTCGGCATCCAACTCGCCGAAGCGGCCGGCGATCATATCGCTGCGCATGCGCGTGCCTTTGAAGGGGGAAACCAGCGAGATGAAGAGAGTATCGAGCGGGGCGTGGACAGCGAAATCCACCGTGCGGCGCACCTCTTCCAGCGTCTCGCCGGGGAAGCCGATCATGAAAAACCCGCACACCTCGATGCCATGTTTCTTGGCCCAGCCGATGGCCTGCTCGGCGCGCTCCACTTTGAGATTCTTGCGAATCAGCTTCTGAAACTTCTCCGACACGGTCTCGACGGCGATGGCCATGTAGTGCGTTCCGGCCGCGCGCATGAGCTCGACCAGTTCTTCGTCGAAGCGGTCGCCGCGAACGCCGTTGGGAAACTGCATGTGGATCGCGAGTTTGCGGTCGAGGATGCCGCGGCAGATGCGCTTGGCGCGATCGAGGTCGAAATTGAAGATGTCGTCCACCATCATGAACTCGCGCACGCCCTGCTCGCGCACCAGCCATTCCATCTGGTCTACCACCTTTTCGGCGGACAATCCGCGGTACTTCTTGCCGTGGATCTCGTGGCAATAAGAACAATGATAGGGACAGCCGCGGCTGGAGATGAATTGCACGGCGCGCGGCGACTTGGGAAAGTGCCAGGGCGAATCCAGGCGGAAGTAGTCGTCGAGACGCAGCAGGTCGTAGGCGGGGCGCGGAAGCTCTTCGATGTCGGGAACCGGCGCGGGCGGCATGGGCACGATGGCATCGCCGTCGCAGCGCCAGACTCCGGCGATACCGGCAGGGGAGTCGCCGCGCTCGATCGAATTCAGGAGATCGACGAGGGCGATTTCGCCTTCGCCCGCCACCACATAATCCACGGCTCCGGTCCGCAGGCACTCTTCGGGATCGGCGGAAGGATGCGCGCCGCCGAAGATCACGCGGATGCCGGGGTGCGCGGCCTTCAGCCGGCGAGCCTGCTCGATGGCTTGCGGCAACTCGCAGGTCATGGCGCCGATGCCGACCACCGAGATGGCGTTGTCGCGCAGGTAGGCATCGACGAAATCCGGCGTGACCGGATCGAAAACCATGTCCAGAATGTGGGGGGTATGGCCATGCTCGCGCAGGTATGCGGCGAGGTGGATGTAGTTGAGCGGAACGTTCTGGATGTAGCGGTTGGACGGCGCTAGCGGCCGCACAAAGGCAATGTGCACGGCAGATCCTTTGAGTGACCTTCAGTGTATCGCACGCGGCGCAGCGGGTGCTGAGGGATGAGGCGGAGTCAGGCTTCGGGAGTGAGAATGGCGTCCAATTCCTCCCGCGCCAGGACAACCGGCCATCCCAAACCATTGGCCGCAGCAGGCCGGGTGGCCACGCTCCAGAACTCGAACATTGTTTGGGCGACAAGGACCGGTTGCACATCGCCACCGAGCAATCGGGCCACGGCCGCCTTCGCGGCAGCGTGCTCCCGCGCCGCCGGATTGGCGAGATACAGCAGGATGTTGGTATCGAGCAGGCAAGCCGCAGTCATTCGTACATCGAATCGCGCCCGGTGGCTTCGGGCGGCAACGCTGGGCTGGCGGGCAGGCCGCGGATCCACTCATCGAGCCACCGGACGCGCTCGGCCGGCGTCGTGGACGCCCACCAGCGATCCGCGTCATCGCGTTCGCGCCGCAAGATGAGAAGATTCCCGTGCGGCTCGACCGAAAATCTGGCGCCAGGCTCCACCCGTCCCAGCATGGCAGCAGGGACCACCAATGCACCGTTGTCGTCGGCCTGGATTGTGAGACTCATACCCGTGTTCATTCTACGCTTCGGTAGACCACCTTGGATTAGTCGATTGCGGACTCGAAAGGCGGGACGCTGTGGGCGCCAAACCAGGCGGGCGAATTCCCGGCCGTCGGACTGCACCCTGCGTCGCTCTCCGCCAACGCTGCCAGTCGCGTCGCCTGGAAGATGCATCGAGAGCGTGTCATCCTCGCTCATCCCGAGCAACCGGGCGCAGCGAAGCGAGATACAATGTATCTCAGGAGAGGACAAGCGGATGGCGACAACCATGGTGCACGTTCGCATCGATCAGCGTGTGAAGGGCAAGGCCACAAAGGCGCTCGCGAAGATGGGCTTGTCGGTCTCCGACGCCGTCCGCTTGCTGCTGGTTCGCGTGGCCGCCGAGGAGGCGCTGCCCTTCGATGTGAGGGTTCCCAACCCGACGACGGTCAAAGCCATGGAGGCCGCCGACCGTGGCGAAGGAAGACGCTTCAGCTCTCCCGAGGCTCTGTTGAAGGACCTGGGGATCTGACACGCCGTGCGCAACGCGATCAGCGTGGCCCAGTTCCGGCGCGACGTGAAGCTGGCCGGAAAACGGGGCTACGACATGAGCAAATTGCGCGAGGCGATCTTGCTGCTGGCTGCCAGCAGCCCTCTGCCGGAGCGCTACAAGGACCACGCTTTGGGCGGAAATTGGGCGCATCACCGGGAATGCCATGTGCGTACAGGCACACACTCAGACCTGTTTTGAGTGTGCCCGCACCTCCTTCCGCCCGCCCGCGGATCGCGCCACATGGTACGGTGTCGATCATGAGTTCGTTTTCCCGGAATCGGCGTCAGTTCCTGCGGTTTCTGGCGGCCAGTCCACTGCTTTCGCGGGCCTGGCCGCAATCCCCGGCAGCCATCACCAACCCCAAAGACGCTCTCAGCGTGATGGATTTCGAGCCCGCGGCGCGCAGAGCGCTGCGGCCGGCGCACTGGGGCTTTCTGTACAGCGGCGTGGATGACGACGCCACGCTGAAGGCCAACCTGGCGGGGTTCGCACACTACCAACTCAAGCCGCGGCGGCTGGTGGATATCAGTAAGACCGACCTGCGCACCGAACTGTTCGGCACGGTCTGGAATTCGCCGATCTTCCTGTGTCCCGTGGGCGGGCAGCGCACCTTTCATCCCGATGGAGAAGTGGCCGTGGCGCGCGCCGCCAAAGCGAAGGAGACGCTGCAAATTCTGGCCAACGTGGCTTCGTTTTCCGTGGAAGACGTGGCGCAGGCGCTCGGCCGCGCGCCGTGGTATCAGCTCTACATGCCCACCCGCTGGGATGAAACCGAAAAAATGGTGCGGCGCGCCGAAGCCGCGGGCTGCTCCGTGATGGTGTGGACTATCGATATGTTCGGCGGGCGAAACACCGAGAGCATGGAACGTTTCCGGCGGCTGGATGCTGCGGAGGAGTGTACGGCGTGCCACAGTTCGGCCCGCGGCGGAGCCATCCGCCGCCCCATGTTCGACGGGATTACCAGCCCGACTAACCCTCCGGCTGCCACCTGGGAATATGTGGGCCGCTTGAAGAAACTGACCGGCATGAAGCTGGTGTTGAAGGGCATCGAAACCGCCGAGGACGCGAAGTTGTGCCGCGAGAACGGCGTGGATGGCATCGTGGTTTCCAATCACGGCGGCCGCGCCACGGAGACGAGACGCGCCACCATCGACAGCCTGGGCGAGGTGGTGGATGCCGCCGGCGCGCGCATCCCGGTGCTGGTGGATGGCGGATTCCGGCGCGGAACCGACATCTATAAAGCGCTGGCATTGGGCGCCCGCGCGGTGGGCATCGGGCGGCCGTACATCTACGGATTGTCGGCCTTCGGGCAGGAAGGCGTCGAGCGGGTGCTGGACATCCTGCGCGCGGAACTGCAGATGACGATGAAACAGTGCGGCACTCCGGCCATCGCACAGATCACCAGGGCGTCGATTGCGAGAGTGGGCTGGGGTATGTAGCGTGTTTTCTGGGGCAGGATGGTATCCCGCGGCCGAGTGGTACTCGGCCTGGTCGGCATTTGCATGCTGGTCGGCAGGCCGAGTGCGGGGTGCCCACCCTGGGGCCGGGCCGCAGGTTGCCAACCTGCCCCACATAAGACAGCGTGCGAGCCTCAATCAATACCGGTGTTCGGTTGCTGGAAAAGTATGCGGCATTGGGATGGTATCCTGCCCCCACAGTGCGGGGCACGCCGGCACCTTAGTATCATAAGAGTCTGACCGAAACTAATTTGAACAGTACATCCGACCTGAGCGCGGGATCGCCGTACCTGCGCTGCATTGGCTGCAACGCGGACGTCACCGCGCCAACACCCGATTTTGCGTGCCCGGCTTGCGGAGACCGCATCGAGGTGGCCTACGTCCGGAGCGGAACCCCGCCCGCCGACGCTCTGAAGACGCTGTGGCGCGAGCGCAAGTTGTCGCTGGCCCCCGTGGACCTGAGCGGCGTCTGGCGATTCCGCGAGGCGCTGCCGATCCTGCCGGCGGGCGTCGAACCGGTCACGCTTCGCGAGGGCAACACGCCAATCTACGGGCTGCCGCGCTGCGCCAAATCGGCGGGCGTGGACGAGTTGTTTGCCAAGCACCAGGGGATGAACCCCACCGGCTCGTTCAAAGATACGGGGATGACCACGGCGCTCTCGATGGCGCGCGTGAAGGGCTTCCAGTGGGTGGGCTGCGCCTCCACGGGCAACACCTCGGCATCCATGGCGGCCTATGCGGCGCACGCCGGAATGCGCGCGCTGGTGCTCATTCCCGAAGGAAAGATCGCCTGGGGAAAGCTGTCGCAATCGCTGGACTACGCCGCGTCCACATGCCAGTTGAAGACCGATTTCGACGGCTGCGTGCGCGTGCTGGGCGAGGTGATCCGCCGCTTCCCGCTGTACCTTTTGAATTCGGTGAACCCGTACCGCCTGGAAGGGCAGAAGACCACGGCCTACGAAATGATGGAGCAGCTCGGATGGGCGCCGCCCGACCACGTGATTGTGCCGGGCGGCAACTTGGGCAATTCATCGGCGCTGGGCAAGGGCTTCCGCGAGATGCTGGCGATGGGCCTGATCGCACACCTGCCGAAACTCTCCATCGTTCAGGCGGCCGGCGCCAATCCGCTGGTCCGCAGCATGCGGGAATTCGGGGGCGAGCGCATTGAACCGGTGCACGCCGAGACGCGCGCCACGGCCATTCGCATCGGCAACCCGGCATCCTGGAAGAAGGCCGTCGCCGTGCTGCGCGAGACGGGCGGCGCGTGCCTGGACGTATCGGAAGAGGAAATCGGCGTGGCCAAAGCCGAAGTGGGCGCCGATGGCGTGGGCTGCGAGCCGGCATCGGCGGTGACACTGGCGGGGCTGAAAAAGCTGGTGCGCAGCGGATTCGTCAAGCGCGGCGAATCGGTGGTGCTGGTGCTCACCGGCCACTGCCTCAAAGATCCCGAGTACACCATGGATTTTCACCGCGACACCGCGGCGGGCAATGCCTCGCTGCGCAAACCGCCGGTGCTGCTGGATGCCGACGCCGAGGCCGTGATCGATATTCTGAACCGGTTGGGGATGTGAGCGATGGCGAAGACCCCGCCGCCTTTTGCCATCACCCTGCCAGCCACTTCGGCTAATCTCGGCCCGGCCTTCGATTCCGCGGCCATCGCCATGCGGCTGCACCTGCGGCTGCGGGCGGTGGTGGCGGCGGAGTTTTCCATCGTCGCCACGGGGCGCGATGCCGAGACTTGCGGACGGGTGGAACCGAACCTCATCCTGGAGACCTATCGCGACGTGCTGGAGTCGCAGGGCAAGACGCCTCATCCGCTGGCGTTGACCATTTCGAACGACATGCCGATCGGCAAGGGCACGGGATCGTCGGCCGCGGCGCGTTTGGCGGCCATCGCCATGGCGGTGCATTTCGGCGGACTGAAATGGAAAGACGACCGCGTGATGGCGGAAGCGGCGCGGCGCGAGAAGCATGTGGACAACGTGGCGGCCTGCTGGCTGGGCGGCGTGGCGCTGGTGTATCCGGGCGGCGCCATGCGGCTGAAGGCGCGCGCCAAGTGGCCGCTGCTGTTGGCGGTGACGCGCGAAGTGCTGCTCACCGAAAAGTCGCGCGCGGTGCTGCCGGATTGCTATCCGCGAGCCGATGCGGTGGCCAATGTGCAGCACGCCATGCTGCTTTCGGCGGCGCTGGTGGAAGGCGATTCCGACTTATTGCGGCACGCCCTGCGCGACCATTTTCACGAGCCCTATCGCGGCCCGCTGTGTCCGCTGCTGGCTCCGCTGCGGGCATTTGCAACCGAGAAGGGCGTGCTGGGCGCGGTACTGAGCGGGGCCGGACCGTCGGTGCTCATGGTGCTCGACCCGGCGGTACCGGTGGCGCGGACTATCCGCAAGATCGGCGCGCGGCTGGCGGAGTTGGGCCTGGCGGCGGAGTTGATGCTTACGTCGATGGAGAGCCGTGGGGCGTGCGATCGACGGCGCCTGGGTTGAGGCTGCCGATGCGCGCGGGAAACAGCGGCGGACGCACCGACTCGGATTTCCATCCCAGCAGAAATTCCACGGCGCTGCCGCAGACGCGTCCCTGGCACGGGCCCATGCCGCAACGGGTTTGCAACTTGGCCTCGCGCCAACCGGAGAACTGGCGCACGCGGGCGTAGGCGACGTCCTCACATCGGCAGATGAGGGTGTCGTCGTGGGGAAGTTGGCGGAGTTCGGGACGCAGGGTGAAAGCGCGCTCCAGCGCGGCGGCGAAACGCCTCTCGGCCTTCCGTTTGCGGTGAAGGCGGCGGGCCCGTTCCGCTTGGCCGGCGGCTGAGTAACCGGCAATCTCACCTTCCACCAGGGACAGATCCAGACCGCCGATGCCGGTGATTTCGCCCGCCGCGTAGACGCCGGGCACGCTGGTCCGCTGGTCGTCCTCCACGGCAACTCCGGTGTCGCTGAGACGGCAGCCCAGCAGGAGGGCCAGTTCGACGTTGGGCACCAGGCCGAATCCACAGGCCAGGAAGTCGCACGCCAATGTGACCATGCGGCCGCGGCTGCTGAGCGTCACGGATTCCAACTGTCCGTGGCCCTCGGCGCGGATGGGCCAGGTGGAAGTGCGGTATGGAACACCGCAGAGTTGCGCGGCCTGGAGCAGTTTCGACGGCTTGGCGAAGAGGCCCAGCGCGAAGCGGCCGACAGCGGCGCGGGAAGTTTGCTCCGCGATGGCGAGGACCTTGGCGCCCTGCGATCGCAAGTAGTGGGCCACCGCCAGTAGCAGCGGGCCGGCGCCGGCCACCACCACGCGCTTCCCATGCATCGGCAATCCGGACTTGACCAGCGCCTGCAGACCGCCGGCGCCCATGACATTGGGCAACGTCCAGCCGGGGAACGGCAGGAAGCGTTCGCGCGCCCCGGTGGCCAGCACCAGGCTGCGGTACTCGATTTCCACTGCACCGTCGAGGGTCTCGATCGCCAGGCGGCGCTCGCCGGGTGCGTCGAAAATGCGGGCGCCGGCGATCAGTTCGATGTCGTGCGATTCGGCCCGACGGATCCACTTCGAGGACGAGGCGCGCCAGATCTGTCCGCCGGGGCGCGGATTGTCATCGACCATGACGGTGCGCGCGCCGGCCTGGGCTGCACGGCATGCGGCTGCCAGCCCGGCGGGCCCGGCGCCGGCGATGACGACGTCGTACTTAGTCATCGGTCCCCGTTTCGCTGCTTATGTGGGGCAGGGCTGCAATCAGTGGGACAGACCATCGCCTTTTGTGGTCTGTCATTCTTCGCTGAGCCGGAGGGCCCGACAGACGACAAAAAGCGATCGTCTGTCCCACTAAACCGTCGCAGGCAGCGGAACTTCGATGCAGTTGTGGTGGATAAGCACGGTCAGCCATCCGTTCTTACCTCCATGCCCTGGCGGCAGGGGACCTGGCAACTGCGCTGGTGCGGACGGCCATCGATGGTCACGCGGCACTCGAAGCAGATTCCCATGCCGCAGAGCGGTGCACGCGGTTCCCCGGTGACGGAGCGGCGGAAGGCGACCTTGCCGGCCAGCGCCACGGCGGCGGAAACCATGCTGCCGGCGGGCGCCTCCACGGACACGCCATCTACCGAGAGTTTCACCATGTCATCCATGTTCCCGTCCCGGAAGATATGGCTCGATGGGGATGGCCGGCGGGCGGCCCAGAATCCGGTCGGCCACCAGCTTGCCGGTGGCCAGCGACGTGGTGATGCCCAGGCCTTCGTGGCCCGTGGCAAGATACAAGCGCGCATCGGCGGGCGTGGGGCCGATCAGTGGCAAGTTGTCGGGCGTGGCCGCGCGGAAGCCGGTCCAACAGCGGATGGCCGCCAGGTCGGCCAGTCCAGGCAAATATTCCTGCGCGCGCGACAGCATGCGGTGGAGGACAGTTGCGTCGATAGCGGAGTGCCCTGCCCCGAATTGGCGCGACGATCCGATTAGCAATTGGCCGGTCTTGCGTGGTTGCACGTTGAAAGCCACCGAATCTGCGCCGGTGGAATGCGCGCTCTTGAGGTAGCAGAGTTCCACCAACTGGTGGCGGACCCAGCCGGGATAGCGGTCGGTGATCGTCAGGTGGCCCTTGCGCTTGCGGACCGCCAGACCGGGCGTCAATTCCGCCGCCCATGCGCCGGTAGCGTTGATGACGATGCCGGCCGCCAGGAACGTCCCGTCGCTCAGCTTGATGCCATCGCCCGAGAGAGAAACCGCGGCGGTTCGCCGGAGGATTGCGCGCTGCAGCAGGAACCGCGCGGCGCAGGGCGGATAGACCACGGCGTCGTCGGGGACCAACAGTCCGCCCGCCAGACCGGGACGCAGATTCGGCTCGGCCTCGGCCAACTGGCGGGCGTCCAGCGCTTCGGCGCGCACGCCGATGGATTCGTAGAGACGGCGTTTGCGCTCCACTTCGGCGAGATCGTCGCCGTCGGCGGCCACCCAGATGGTGCCCGTGGCGACGTACTCCACGTCGGAGGGCAGTTGCGGCGCGAGGCGCATCCAAAGGGCGCGGGAGTAGCGGGTGAGCGCGGTTTGGGCCGGCGAATCGTCCATCACGACAAGATGTCCCATACCTGCCGCGGTCGCGCCGCCGCCGATGGGACCGGGCTCGACCACCACCACCGTGAGGCCGGCCGCCACGCACTCGGCCGCGCAGGCGGCGCCCACGATTCCACCGCCGGCAATGGCTACGTCGTAGCTCGCGCCCATGATATTTTGCGGATTCCGTAACAGAACGGGTCGCGTTCGTCGAGGATCAGGTCGCTCTCGGCGTTGACGTACGCATGGCCCGTGATCTGCGGAAAGATCTTGCCCCCGGCCACCGTCACCGAGCCTTCGAAGACGCTGCCCAGGATGCCCTCCTGCCGCCAGACCTGGCCGGGGCGCAGTTTGCCATCGGCGAACAGGCAGGCCAGCTTAGCGCTTGTGCCGGTGCCGCAGGGCGAGCGGTCATAGGCTTTGCCGGGGCAGAGTACGAAGTTTTTGCTATCGGCGCCCGCCACGGTGGGGTGGCCGAAGAGTTCGATGTGGTCGATCTCGCCGCCGTCCGAGCCGGCGATACCGTGCGCGGCCAGCCCCTCGCGGATGTGCGCGGCGAAGTCGGTGAGCTCGTCCACGCGGTCGATAGCCAATTCCTGCCCGTGGCCGTGGCACAGGAAGAACCAGTTGCCGCCCCAGGCGATATCGCCGTAAACGCGGCCGATGCCGGGCGCCTCCACAGGCACATGGGCCGCGCTGCGGAAGCTGGCCACGTTGCGGAGGGTCACGCTGCCGTTGGCGTTGAGGTGCGCGTCCACCGGGCCGGCAACGGTGTCCAGGCGGCAATTTCCACCGTGCAGGCGGCCGAGATGCGCCAGGGTGGCCATCAGTCCGATGGCGCCGTGGCCGCACATGTTGAGATAGCCGGAGTTGTTGAAGAAGATGGCGCCGGCGTCGCAGGTGGGGTCGTGCGGTTCGCACAGCAGCGCGCCGACGATGGCGTCGTGGCCGCGCGGTTCGTTGACCACGGCCGAGCGGATGGCGTCGAACTCGGCGCGGAAGCGCTCCAGCCGCTGGCGCATACTGCCGTCGCCCAGGTCGGGACCGCCGGAGACGATCACGCGTGTAGGCTCGCCGCCGGTATGCGAATCGATCGCGTGGATCTTAGTCACGCGTACCAGCCCCGATGCCGGCCGGCCGCGTGGCGATCGCCCGGCGGATAATGCCGAGAATCTCTTCGCGCTCGGCGCCCACAATGGGCAACCGCGGCGCACGAACCGATTCGGAACCCAGCCCGGTTTCCGCCATGGCCAGTTTGATATATTGCACCAGCTTGACCTTGGTATCCAGGTGCAGCAGCGGGGTATACCAGCGGTACAACGCCCGAGCCTCATCCCAACGGCCGGCGGTAGCCAGATCCCAGAGTGCGCGGTTCTCGTTGGGGAAGGCGTTGACCAAGCCGGAAATCCAGCCGTGAGCGCCCAGCAGAAGGCTCTCCAACACCAGGTCGTCCACGCCGCAGAAGAGGATGTAGCGGTCGCCCACGAGGTTCACCAGGTCGGTGATGCGCCGGACGTTCTCGGACGATTCCTTAATGGCCACCAGGTTGGGCTCATTCGCCAGTGAAGAGAACTGTTCCGGCGAGACGTCCACGCCGTAGGAGACCGGGTTGTTGTAGACCATGATGGGCAATCCGGTGGAGTGCGCCACGGTGCGGAAATGGGTGGCGGTCTCGCGGTCGTCGGACTTGTAAACCATGGCGGGGAGCACCATCAAGCCGTCCGCGCCGGCCGCTTCGGCATCGCGGGCGAAACGGCAGGCCAGCGCGGTGGTGTATTCCGCCACCCCCGTCAGCACGGGGATCCGGCCGCGCACCACGGAGCGCATTTCCCGGATGACGGTCAACTTTTCCTGGTATTCCAGCGCGGTGTTTTCACCGACGGTTCCCAGCAGCACCACACCGTGAATGCCGGACTGGATCACAGCTTCCAGGTGCCGCGAGGTACCCTCGATATCGAGCGATTGGTCCGGCCGGAACTGTGTGGTGAGTGCGGGAAAAACGCCCTTCCAAGTGACTCTCATTGTATTCTGCGAGTGCGTTCTATAATTTGTGATTGTTGATAATTGGAGGAATCGATGTCAAGCGCCGCCATGGAATTGCAAGGAAGATCGATCGTCGGTTTCGGCCGAAGCGAAGGATCCGAGGGATTGATGTACGGAGCCAACGCCGCGACGGGCGAGCGGCTGGACCCGCCGTACCATTCCGCGACGGACGCTGAGACCGCGCAAGCGGCAGCCCTGGCCGGGGCGGCATTTCCGGCCTACCGGGCGAAGACGCGGCGCCAACGGTCGGACTTCCTGCGGCGCATCGCGACGAATCTGGAGGAACTGGGCGACCGCCTGGTGGAGCGCGTGATGCTCGAAACCGCGCTGCCCGAAGGACGCGTGAAGGGCGAGCGGGCGCGCACCTGCGGCCAACTCCGCTTCTTCGCGGACATGGTCGAAGAAGGCTCCTGGGTGGACGCGCGCATCGACACCGGCGACACCCAACGGAAGCCCGCGCCCAAACCGGACCTGCGCTCCATGCTGCGGCCGCTCGGCCCGGTGGCGGTGTTCTGCGCCAGTAATTTTCCGCTGGCATTCTCAGTGGCCGGCGGCGATACTGCGTCGGCGCTGGCGTGCGGTTGCCCGGTGGTGGTGAAGGCGCACATGTCGCACCCCGCGACGGCGGAACTGTGCGGCATGGCGGTGCTCGAAGCGGCCATCGCGACCGGCATGCCCGAGGGCGTTTTCTCGCTGTTGTTCGGCGAAGGCCGGCGCATCGGGCAGGCCATGGTGGCGCATCCGGCCATTCAGGCCGCGGGCTTCACGGGCTCGCGAGCGGGCGGGCTGGCACTGCTGAAGACCGCGCAATCGCGGCCCGTGCCCGTCCCCGTATATGCCGAAATGAGCAGCGTGAACCCGGTCTTCGTGCTTCCCCATGCGCTCGAGCAGCGGGCGTCGCAACTGGCCGCCGGCCTGCACGGGTCGGTGACCGTGGGCGTGGGACAGTTCTGCACGAACCCCGGTCTGGTGCTGGTGCCCACCGGCGAAACCGGCGACCAACTGGCCGCGGAACTGGCGGAGAAGATGCGCGGCACGGCGCCCGCCGCCATGCTCAACGCCACCATTCTCAAGAGCTATTCGAGAATCGTCGGGACACGCGCCGGCGATGCGCGGGTGCGCACCCTGGTGGCCCCGGGCAACACGGAGCGTGCGGCTCCGGCGGCTCTCTTCGAGACCGACGCCGCCACCTTCCTGGCACATCCCGACCTGGCGGAGGAGATGTTCGGGCCGGCGACCATCCTGATCCGCTACGGCAAACTCGCCGACACACTCGAGTTGGTTCGGACCATGGAAGGCAACCTCACGGCGACCCTTCTTACCGCGCCCGGCGACGAGGAAGCCGCCGCCCAACTGGTTTCCGCGCTGGAGACGCGCGTGGGACGCATCGTGTTCAACGGCTACCCGACCGGCGTGGAGGTGTGTCAGGCCATGGTCCACGGCGGCCCGTACCCGGCGACGCCGGATGGGCGGACCACGTCGGTAGGCGGGCGCGCTATCGAGCGATTCGTGCGCGCGGTGTGCTGGCAGGATGCGAGCGCCGAGTTACTGCCGGAGGAACTGCGCGATGGCAATCCGGCGGGCGTGCTGCGGATTGTAAATGGGGAGCGGACGCGGGAGGGGTAAGGCGGCGTTTGGGCGCGGCTGAAGGAGCCGGGGCGTAAGGGCTCCCGGCTGGATTTGGGGAACTGGGCAACTGCCGCCCATCGGGGTTGTTTCCGAGTAGTGGGTGGTCCGGGCCGGAGCGGGACCGTCCGCGCTCGCCTGCGCCGAACGATTCCCTCGGGCATTGGTGGTGCGAAGGAGATATATCGACAGCTAAGCGATCGGGTTCGACTTCTGCTAGAACACTGCCGTTGCTCAATGTTGAATCCCGGCGCTCCGGCACTCACTCCGCGGTCGGCAGCATCTCACCAGCCGCTGTCCGTGCAACGCCTTGCTAGAGCTAGACGGCGCTGCTCTTAGCAAGTGAGCCGAGGCCACCGATGAACCGGCGGCCTGGCAGGTACTGTTCAGCCGATTCCCAGTGAGCAAACACCGAGACGCCTGCCAACTGCAGGTCGCCAATCTAATGCCGACGCCATAACTTACCAATCTCAGGTCAGGGTTCTGACGCATCCGGCGTGACGAATCGCTAAGGCGCCAAACCCGCCTTGGTGACTCCGCCGGTTGATCCGGATCGAGAATCGGGATGTCGTCGTCCTCCAGGCTGCCTGGATTGGCGGGATCGACGGCTACAAAATGTGAACCTACCGTGTCGTCGTAGGTGCCGGTCTTTAGGACGACAACGACATGTCGCCTCTCCGCTGGGCTCAGCTTCCGGTATGCACCACTGGCAAGCACTCTGAGGCCTGAGTCCTCGGCCAGCGCGATTCGCCCGAAAGGTACTCCTCTTTCAAGAGAAGCTGCACCTCACCCTTACTGGCCTCTCAAACTATGTCTGCGTATAGCGTGGCCATAGCCATACCGGCACCCGTGTAGTAGAGTCGGTCGGACGCATACTTGTTGAGCATACGGGATGTCCAGTACCGCCCTCCGGGTGCAAGAAATCGCAGCACCGTTGCCAAGCAGGTCAGCAGGCAACCTTCATTGGCGATTGTGTTGCCGCCGCGAAAGTGGTGCAGCAAGCCTCGTCGAACCCGCGAAATCTCGGCCCCCAGGCACCGCCGCAAACTGATTGAAGCCCCACAGGGCTGCCGCGTCCGCCGCAGACGCCAACGGCTTCCTTCAAACGGCCCTATCTCAAGCGCCGCGGCTACTGGCCTCCGGGCTTCGACTGGGCGTATCTTGCCAGAGCGCTTGCGATGGGGTTCTACCGTTTCTGACCAGCATAGGAGATTATGCGCCCATGTGAATTCTCTCCACATTGCTGGCTATGCGTCCGGGCAACTGCCAACCGCATGGTGTCATCCGGTCAGCACGGGAATTCCTCGGATCGAAGTCGGCACCGGCAAGCTGAGCCCCTCTCCGTGTCATACTGATTCACGTCGGTGCCGGGCAAGGGCTCCTCCGAGCGAGGTCAGTCCCGGGGCGGCCAGTGCTCAAGCCACATCCCTGGTGTATACTCATTCTGGTTCCCCAATAAGTCGTTGGCCCTCGGATTGGGAGGTCCTTTATGGCTAAAGAGATCCGGAAGGAAACCGACTGGCTCGGAAATGAGAAGGAAGTCATCTACGACGGGAATAGCAGAGTCGGCGAAATACGAACAGAAAAGACCTTTTCGGGCGACGAAGTCAAACGAGAGTACGACAGCGGCGGACATTTTGTTAGCGAAACTCGCCACGAACAAACCTTCCTGGGCGCGTCCGTTGAGCGGACCTACACGCCGGAGGGCCAACGAATCGGTGAAACCCGCCACGAGCGTACCTTTTTGGGCGACCCCGTCGATCGGACCTACAACACAAAGAATGACTTGGTATCCGAGACAAGACGCGAGAACACGTTCTTTGGAACGCCGCTCAAGCGTGTGTACAGCAAGGGAGGTCCGAGGACATCCACTGAATCACAAGCGGATTTGGAAGGATCGGGTTCCTATGATTCCGGTTACGTAGGGTCCTCGGTAGTGCCTCGGGCAAGGCGGGCCGGATCGAACGCAAAAAAAAAGCCGTCTCTTCGCGGGCTTTGGCTTTTTCTTGGCTTCGGCATCGTAGCTCTTGTTGCCATGAAGATCGCTGTAGAGTTTTGGGAGAGATTTACCTCTCAAGGCCGGGCAGTCGCCGTCTCTCGCACTCTTGAGCATGCCCAAGCTGCCATTCCCATCGAGCTCGGCCGAATCTACTCAGCCCTCGACAAAGGCAGACCATCCGAGGTGGTTGGAGTCATCGCACCGGACATACTCAACAGTGAACAGGGCATCGATTATTTGTGCCAGCCCTTCACCCATCGTGCGCACTACACATTATCCGTCATCCAACGACCGGGCGGTGTCTTTATCGCTCGCGTTCGCGTCCTTTTTAAGCCGTTCATGGAACGCGCATACTTGCTTTCGTTTCGGACGATCGGTGACCACTATGTCCTCTTCAAGGCGGAGAGCGATCCATTGATGATCGAAATCGAGGCGGCAAGAGAGACTGTTCGGCAGTTCATTTTTGCTGTGCGTGCGGGAAAATGGGACATCGCGGCGCAGTACGCCTCTCAGCACCTTCCGCTCGATGAACTGCAATCTGATCCAGAATGGCAGCAGTATTTCACCAAGATAACTGAGGTCAGCACGAATCACGTATATGATGTGAGCCTTGAGAATGGCCACTCCATTACGTTCAACGTCCAAGCAACGGTGAGCACGTTTGAATTCCCGGAGTTCAGGGTAGACGCAGCAAGCGGAAAGATTGTTGGCGCATTTTTCAAGAATAGCTGGATGAACCTCTCCAGGCTCCCGCATGAGGGACATGGCGTGATTGATCGCCACCTAGATCGCGATACTCTTGTCCGCTTCGGGCTGGAGTCCGCACCGGAGTGGTCGAGAGAGGCGAAACTGGATATCGGCCCATTTCGGTCATTGGACGACCTCAAATGGCCCAGTATACCGGCGTACCTTTGGGTGACCGACGTACAGCGGTTTGAAGACCGTACGGTCGTCCAGTTAGCTGCCGCTTGCGTGAATGAGGAGGATAGCGGCGCGCTGCTCTCGCCAGCCAAGCAACTGGAGCGCGCACATGGCATCATTCCGGTGCCTGACAAGGAGGCGGGCTACCGAGACGCGTACATAACTGACCAAAGCGGGCACTTGTACGAACTCGTGAGTGCCTCCCTCGATTTCAAATCCTGGCCGGGAACCTGGTGGTTTTATCATGAGATCCGGCCTCACGAGAAACTCCGGTTCAAGTTGGAGTTTCAGGCGGTTCCTAAGGAAACCACGGCGCTTCATCTGTACTATCGGCAATTCGGAACCGTCGATATACCCCTCTAAACTGCCCCGGTGTCTCAGCTAGTGCCTCGACTGATGCTGTTCCCGGTTAGGCATCTGAGAAGTTCCTCCGATGCGGTTAGAAGTCCCCGGTTCTGGGAACCTTCCGGCGGATTGCGCCACTCGGACAGAGGGGCGAGCCGGATCCAAAGGTGATTCCTGGCGAGAACAGCCTTTCTCACAAGAGGTCTACGAATGCACAGCATTTTCCCCGGCGAGACCGCCGAGCGCGGCTGTAGTCGCATCTTCGCCCGTCCGTACGCTGGAGCCGACAGGCCCTGGCGCTGCCCGGCTGAACCCTATCCACCCACCGCGAGATCCAACCGGCACCGAACGGGCACTGCTTGCCCCCACCCCAGCGACGGACCCGATCACCCGCGCAACCGAGAGAGACGACCGCGGGAACCGTTCGGTGCGCGGCAAGGGCAAGCTCGCGCCGCGGCACAAGAAATTGGGTTTAAGTCCTTTGTTTCATCTCGAATTTGCACCGAGCGCACAAAGCCCCGCAATGGGCGGTCATTTTTGGGCATCCATGACGCCGAGCGCTAAGGTCAGCCTGGGTTTTAAGGCGACAGGCCGGGGTGCTGCACAGAGACTCGGGAGAATCGCGCCGGAGTATCCAGCTTTGTCTGCTTAAGAGCGCGCCTACCTATTCGGTCGAGGCGGTGGTGGCGGCGGTGGAATATTTGGAGCGCGCACTGGGGCGGCGGGCCGCACGACAGTTTTCGTCACGCGAACCGGGTAATTTGCGGGGGGAACCACTCGGGTGGATTGTTGTGACATGCGTTCCTCTGTCCTCAGTATAGTCCGTTCGATTGGGGTGGCGGAACCGAGTCAAACGCTGGCTCGTGGAGGTTCCGGCCCCGAAAAGGGAGACGCGCCAACGGCGAACCGGCGCTTGTCGATCGAGGGGTTGTGAATGACAGCCACGCAATAGATCAGATCGGCGCGCAGAAACATGTGCTGGTATGGCGTCGAGACGTAGTTCTTTGTGCTCTCGTCGTAAACCGCGGGCTCGCTCAGTACTATGTCACGTTCGCCCCTTTCTACCGTAACGTCGCAGGCATCCACAAAACCCACATACGTTTCTCTGTTGTCGAGTGTGACGGCGACCATGTGCCTCGGCGCACATTCCCTCACAAAGACGTCCCAGGCGCACGGGTACCCCGAAGGAAGACGCCTGACAACCAAAGCGGCTACCGCGCCCACCACGGCGCCCGAAACGCAATGACCCAGGTATCCAAAGGCGATGGGCGGTGTTGAAGGAATCAGGCGTATGAGCGCCGTGGCAGGCGGTGTGTTGAAGAGGATTGGGAGAACATAAATAGGTTCCGGAGCGCCGATTAGCCCGAAAAGACAATACACCACTAGCCCAACGATGCTGAATCCAAGTACTCGCAAGGCGAATGTCCACTGGCTTTCCCCCCACCTCACGCCGACGAACGTGCGGTAGAACCACTCGCCAAGTGCCCCGGGTAAGAGTGCCAGCGCAAGAATGAAGACCACCTTCAGATCAGGCACAGTTTGAACCTCGCACTGCGAGAAATCATACCACCGGGTCTTCAGCGGTGAGAGCCCCCCCCGGTCTGGTGCTGGTGCCCACGGGCGAAACCGGCGACCAACTGGCCGCGGAACTGGCGGAGAAGATGCGCGGGTGCGTACCCTGGTGGCGCCGGGAAACGCGGATCGAGCGGCTACGGCGGCGCTCTTCGAGACCGACGCCGCCACCTTCCTGGCGCATCCCGATCTGGCGGAGGAGGTGTTCGGGCCGGCGACCCTTCTTACCGCGCCCGGCGACGAGGAAGCCGCCGCCCAACTGGTTTCCGCGCTGGAGACGCGCGTGGGACGCATCGTATTCAACGGCTACCCGACCGGCGTGGAGGTGTGCCAGGCCATGGTCCACGGCGGCCCGTACCCGGCGACGCCGGATGGGCGGACCATGTCGGTAGGCGGGCGCGCTATCGAGCGATTTGTGCGCGCGGTGTGCTGGCAGGATGCGAGCGCCGAGTTACTGCCGGAGGAACTGCGCGATGGCAATCCGGCCGGCGTGCTGCGGATTGTAAATGGGGAGCGGACGCGGGAGGCATTCGCCGCGCGGTGAGGACGATTTTGTGCCCGCGGCACAAATGCTCGGAGTAAGTCCTTTGTTTCGTCCCGAATTTGTGCCGGGGGCACAAAACGCCGGGGTCGGCGCGCGTTTTTGATGGCGATACGGCCGAGCGCCGGGCATCCCGATGAGTCGGGATGCGGCACCTACGAATAGGTGCGCCACGACGGTCAGTAGGCCGGGTTAGTGGACCTTGAGACTTACCGGCGGACTGGCTATGCCTCCCACGGTCGCCACCACGGGTTGCGTCCCGGCCGGAACACTGGCGGGGACGGTGAAATTCACCTGCACCGTACCGATTAGTCCGGCGGGGATGCCGGCGAATTGCACAAACGCCGGAACGCCGCCGACAGTTATCGATAGCGGCAGCAGCGGCACGGGAAGGTCCGCAACCGCGGTGCCGGAGGGAGGCGACTGACCGGTGACGATCGAGGGCGAGACATCGCCCGCGCCGGTCAGGTAGAGCGTGGTGGTGCCACCCTGTTGCACGGTGGCACTGGGCAGCAGGTTACCGGCGGAATCGGCGAGAATGCCGGGAGCGGCGGGTGCGATCTGGAAGGCGAAACCGGCGATCTGCCCATTGTTGTCGATTCCCAAAACCGCGGGGCCGGCGCCCGCCTCATAAGGAATCTGCAGGTTGATCTGACCGGGCGAAACGTAAGTCAAGGGCGCGGCCAGACCATTCACGGTCGCCGAGACACCGGCCAAGGAGAATGGCAGCGGACTGCCATCGGCGGTCTGTGTGATGTTAGCCAGCTTGGTACCGTAAACCGAGAGCAACATTCCGGGGCTGCCCGTGGTCCCGGTCGATGCGGCATTGGCGACACCGGCAATGGCGGTACCCGAGTAACTGGCGCCCGAAACGAACATCACGGGAACGCTGATGGATTGAGGCGTTGCGCCGGGAGACTGAATGACAATCGTGGCGCGATAGACACCCGGTTCGAAACCGGCGCCATCGGCCTTCAAGACGATTTGCGCGGGTCCCGTTCCGGAGAGTTGGGAAGCGCTCAGCCACGCGCTGGTGCGATTGGTAGGAAGAATGGTGGCCGTCCAGGACTGCGTCTTATCGGAGATACCTACCGACAAACTGGACTGCACCGGCTGGGCGGCGGAGGTAGTTATCAAGTTGACCGCGGCCGGACTGACCGAGAGAGCGGCGGGATTGGGCGGCGGCGGCGCGAAGGAGACCAGGACTTCCTGACCGAGCGAGCTATTGATGACGACCTGTATGAAATCGGTGGCCGGGGGAGTTATGCCATTAAGGCAGAGCCGGCCCTGCAGCGATCCCCAGGCAGCCAGACGGGGAGTTCCGAAGATGGCGGGAATCTGCGCCGATAAGTCGGCGCTGCCGGCCAGCAGACCGGTAAGTACGTTGAAAGTGCCGCCCAGGTCGTCTACCGTCAGTTGGATAGGCCACTGGCACGATGGGTCGGCAGCGGCGTTCTGGACCACTGTAAGAGGCGTCGCCGAGAGATTGAAATTCACGTACGGCGGCAGCGGCAGGTAGTTCACGGAAACCTGCCGGGACCAGTTCCGTCCGGTGATGTCCGTGCCGGCGAAACCGAAAGTACGGGTCACCGGAGCGGCCATGTTACGAAAGATAACCGAAGTGGTAACGGCGCCGCCGGGCAGAATCCCACCCGCGGGGAAATACTGCGAGAGGGGCTGTGGCTGGCCGTCGATGGTGAAACTGGTGATACTGGTGGCAACCCCGGCCACCTCGCTCAGACTGAGTTGCGTCTGCCAGGTTAACCCTTGGGCGTCGGGCGGGAGCGACGGCCACACGGTATCCGGCCACGTGGGTATGATAGCGGCGCCGGCAGCGGGGAGAGACACTTGGACGTGCGTGGTCGCGCCGCCGCTGCCGAACGCCGCGTCGCCGGAGTAAGCCGCGGCGACTGTCCATGTGCCGATATTGCCGAGCAGATACAGCGGAAACGTCACACTCCCAATTTGCCGGCCACCGCTCGCAGCCAGTACAGCCGAACCGAGCGAGACCCCGCTAGAGTTGAAGGCTACCGATCCGGTGGGCAGGGCGGTACCGCTGGCGGCGGCTACCATGGCAGTCAACTGGATAGTGTCGTTTAGTGTAGCTTTAGTGGGGCTGGCGGTGAACGTTACCACCACGCCATTGGTCTGGGTGTTCCAGTGAGTTACCAGGTTGTTGGCGTCTATCGTACCCAAACCGGTCGCCAAATCGTAGCCCACCCCGGCAGGGTAGCCGTAGGATCCGGTGAGACAATCGGGGCTGCCTTGCGCGCAAGGGACCATATTGTCGCCAGAAATGATGTCGTGAAACGCCGAGGGAACGCTCTGCGCCAGGCGATACAGTTGCGGGTTGATATTTCCCAGCCCGGGTTGCTTCTGAAACCCCTTGGAGACCTGATAATGATTCAAAAGAGCCAGCATACCGGCGAATGCTGGCGCGGAACATGAAGTGCCTGCGATGGCTGCAGTGGCGCCGAGATACGTGATTAAGTAACTATCGTGAATGGCCGCGCTGAGCGAAATGTCGGGGACGTCGCGGGCGTTATCGGTGGGCACGCCGGGTCCGGTTTGCCAGGCGGGCTTGGAGTAGAAGAGGCTCGCGCCGCCGCCGGTCGAAGCCAGTCCAATAGTTCCGGATTCGTTCCAGGCGGCCTCCGGAATGTAAGATAGAGCGGAACTGACGTTAGTCGAATTCGCGGATGCCCAATAGCTGCCGGTACCTTCGACGAACTGGGTACCGCCGACGCCGGTCACCTCGGGCAGGACCGCGGGGAAGTCGGCCATGCGGCCCAGGGTGGCGAACGGGAAATCTCCCTGCCGGTCGCATCCGGACGCCCCGGCATCGCCCGACGAATTGACGACGGTGATCCCCTGCACATTGGCCTGCTGCATCACGGCGCGCCAGTAAGACTGTGCCCAATCGACCTCGCACGCGCCATAGCTGACACTGACGACGGGTGCGATGGCGGCGTTCACGGCGGAGACCGCGGCGGTGATTGCACTCGCCCCATAGACGTAGTAAATGGTCGCCTTCGGAGCGATGGCGCCGGCCCATTCCAGGTCCAACTCGCCCTCGACCTGGGTTGAATTGAATCCCGGATCGGCTCCGTCGTAGAGAATCAATTTCGGATCGTTGGCGGGTAGGTTGTTGATCGTGCGGAAGGTCCGAAGGTCGCTCAACAGGACATCGGATTCGCCAACCACGGCGATGCTTTGACTGGTACCGTCGATGCCGGCCTGGTAGAGCGGCGTCAGGTCGTAAATGGTGGCCAGGTCCGCCGGCGCCAGATAGTGCGAAGATCCAATGTTGTAATCCGGCGGGACAATCATGGCGTTGGACTTGAGGCGAAAATCATGCAAGCCGACGACTCCGGCGACCACTTCCCCAAGGGCGGCGGGAACGGAGATGTCGCCGATGTTGGCGTAATGATCCTGACCGTTCACACGAAAACGATGGACTGCGGTGTGCAGCGCCCTCGATACCTGCCCGGCCGTACCGCCGAATGCGATCCAATTGCGCCCGCGCGCCAGTTGCTTCACCGAGAAACCCTCCGATTGCAACCAGGCGGCAACCTTGGAATGGTCGCTGGGACTCAAGCCGAACCGATCGGCGTATTCTTCCGGAGTGATCCACTTATGGAAGAGCGGCGAGGCGGGGTTCTGCTGGTCGGCCAACAGGCTGTCCAGGCCGGCCTGTTGCGCGGCGGAAGGCTTGAACATCAGCACCATAAAATTCATGGGCATGCCATCGTCCACGGGACCCTGGTCGAACTTAGGGAGCGCTAAGTGGTGGACGCCGTCGGCGACGACGCTTAGTTCCCGCCGATCGATGGGCCGTGCGATGCGGTCCGGCGAGGCAGCCGGGGCAACTCGAGTGAGGACGGCTAAGACGAGAACCGGGAGTAACCGGATTTCAATCCGGCGGCGGGAAGCGGGCGAAAGAGGAGTGCCAGGCATTAGTAACATTGTCTTAATCGATACACTGCCGTGAGTGAGTACGACGAAAGCGTAGCACGCCGCGTTCGCGAACGGTTGTTCGGGGACCGGTGGCAGGCGCGCGACTTGTCTGCAGGTGTCGGCGGTTTCCTCAATAGGGCATGCCGGGCAAGGGCGGAAGCACGGGAGTGACTTTGCCCCAGCCCTGCGACTGCGCGGACTTCATGTCGCGCACCAGGTCGTCGGGCAACTTATCCTTCAGTTTCGGACGGCCGCTCTGGTTGGCCAGTTCCCACCCCACGGCGGACACAGTCTTGGCGACGATCTGGAGCTCCTTGTAATCGATCTTCTCGGGCGTGTCGGAGGCGCGGTGATAGTCCACGTGCAGGCCGGTAGTGAAGAAGGCGATCGGAATTCCCATCTTGGCGAAGTTATAGTGATCGCTGCGATAGAAGATACGCTGTCCCCTGCCCGCCGGACCGAGATTGTCATGCGTAGCATCGGGCGCGGTGGTGTCGTAGAAGTGGCTGATCTTGAGCTTTTGATAAGTGGAGTTCACGGCGTCGATGGTGGTACCCAAGTCGTCGCTGCTGACGTTGGGGCCGACCAGCAGGATCTCGCCCGCGTCCACCAGGACATGAGTCGCATCGGTGTCCACGGACTTCGGATTCTTGGTACGGCCGATCATGTCCATGTTGAGGTCGGCGACAACCTTGCCGAGATCGATAGGTGGGAACTCGGTGAAATACTGCGAGCCCCAGAGCCCTTTCTCCTCGCCGCCGACCCACAGGAACAGGACGGAGCGCTTGGGACGCACGCCATTAGCGGCGCCCGCGGCATAGGCGTGGGCCATGCCGAGCAGACCGGTGGAACCAGACCCGTCGTCATCGGCCCCGTTGTTGACGGCGTGGCCATCGGGTTGCGGTTGAGCCAGACCGAGATGGTCGAGGTGCGCACTTATGACGACATACTCGTTCTTGAGAACCGGATCGCTGCCTTCGACGATTCCAATGACATTCTCGGCGTGGCCCGGCTCGCTGTGAACCGCGAGGTGTATGTCCAGCTTCTTGCGTTCATTGAGCGCGAATGACTCCAGCTTGGCGCCCGACCCGGCGCCGTAGAATACCTGCGAGCCGCCGAGTTTCTCGCCCTGGAAGAGGGCATTGGTGAGCGCCGGCCCGGCGGTAACCGACGGCGCGCTAGGACATGCGCCCTCCTGTGGAAACTTCACCACCTGGTATGGGGGGCCGTTCAGCGAAGCGCGTCCTGCACCGCCGCGAGCGCCGCCGGCCGGGCTCCCCATGGTGGCCAATTGCTGAAAACTGGCGAGGGTCACCACCGCAAGGGCGCCGTTCCTGGCGGCATACTGCTCGGGCGTGAGGTAGTCGGTACAAGCCTCGCCCAGAGGATTGGGCACGCCCCGGCCTGCGCCACCGGCTGCCGGTTGAGCGGCGGCATCGGGCGTCGCCGGCGCAGGGGCATCGGCGCCGCTCTGTCCGCGGCCACCACGTCCACCACGTCCACCGCGTCCGCCCGCACCCGCTGCCAGTTCAGCCGGCAAACCGGCGACTACGACGATCTTACCCTTGACGTCGAGACCTTCATACGGATCGGTCTTGGTCTTGTGGATCACGTAGCCGTTGCCCGCGAAGACCAGGTTCCCGGAAACGTCGAGGCCATTGGGAGCGGCGCCGCGTCCACCGAATCCGCCGCCACCGGCCGTCCATTCCTTGGCGTATTCGAAGCTGGTGGTTTGCGGCTCGGCATTCGCGCCGCCGCGCGCGCCGCCTCCACCACCGCCTTGCCGTCCTCCGCGTCCACCCGTGGGAGGAGCGGTCAGCGAGAGCTTGCTCTCCTCGGGCACGATCTGCCGCGACACCATCTCGATGGGCATCAGGTAGGGCTGCAGCGGGCCATTCGTGCCGCTGGGACTTCCGCCGGGTTTGAGCCCCCATTCGGCCAGGTGACTAGCCACATAGAGCGCCGCCGTGTCATAGCCGCGCGACGGGAAATTGCGGCCTTCGAGTTGATCTGAGGCCAGGAAATACAGGTATGCCTGAAGCTCGGCTTCGGAAATGGCGTCGGAGTTTCCGTAGGTGGAAGACGGCGCGGATTTGGCCGCGGCCTTGCCTTTTCCCTGTGCGGCGGCCCGCTGGGGACCGATGGTCGAGAGGACCGTGAACGCGAGCGCACCGGCAATGACGCAACTGACGAAAATACGACGCATAGACCCTCGAAGCGGTGAGTTGGGAACCGGGCCATTGTAACGCGATTGCGACCGGCGGAGCTTTTTGAATAGCGGCCCGTGGCGTGCGCACTCGTGCGCGCCGCATCCCGACTCTTCGGGATGCTCGGCGGACACCCGCCGGTTCCGAGTTTCTTCGCCGGGCGTCCCGAAGAGTCGGGACGCGGCGCGCATGAGTGCGTACGCTACGTAATGCCGCCGAATTTGTGGGGCAGGTTTTCAACCTGCGGCCGATTTCAATCGGCCTGGGCGGCCGCGTGCCGATGCCGACCAGGCCGAGTGCCACTCGGCCGCAGGTTGACAACCTGCCCCACATAAGACGGCGAATATAATAGCCATATGTCCGAGGACGCCGCTGTCGAATTCTATTGCCCTACCTGTGCCCGGCAGGTGTTGGACCCGCTGGTTTGCGGAGATTGCCACGCCGTAATTTGCCGCGTCTGTGGGACGCCGCTGGAGCGGATCGACGACTTGGGTATCGGATGAGGGGGGACGACGTCTCAGCGGCCGGTACTATTCGGATATGGCGCGCAGCGACGGAACATCGTAGACCGTCACGCCTTCGCGGCGAGGCCTGACGATCCCGCGCGCTTCCCACGCGGAGAGCAGCCGGCTTACGGTGAACAATGTGGTGCCGGTCATCTGTCCCAGTTCTTCGCGCGAAAGGCCGATATCGACGGCGCCATCGACGGGCTGGCCCATGTGTTCCAGTAACCGCACAAGTTGACGGGCGACGCGCGGACCCACTCGCTCCGTCGCGATCTCCCGAAACCGCTCTTCCAGCTCCAGTAAGTACCCGCCGAAAACCCGGACCATGTTCAAGTGCAGAACCGGAAAGCGCTCAACCAGAGCCTTAAACGCGGACGCCTCCCAGACCAGCGCCCGGCATACCCGAATGGTCTGCGCCGTGGTACATTGCATGCCGTTGGAAAACAATCCCATCGCGCCAAAGACGTCGCCGGGCACGCCGATCCTGAGGATTACCTCCGTACCGCTCTGCGCAATCTGCGATAGCTTCGCGAACCCCGACGTGAGCAGGATAACCTGGCGAACGGGCTCGCCCTCGCTGTACAGCATCTGGCCGCGAGAGAACTCCTTCACACGGGCGGCGGCGGCAATCCTGGTATAGTCCTCCGGCGGAATTCCCGAAAACAGGGGAGAGCGCTCCACGGTTATGCCACCTTTGAACCGACTTACGAATTCGGGTTGTCGATACAGGGGATTTCCGTCTTCCAACATAACTCTCATCGACCTCTCAGTTAGCCGCCTCTGCCGCCACCATGTTTGCCAACTCCCGCGCGGCCTGGCAGGAATCCGCATCCACCTGCTCGGCATCGATGCGCAGCAGACCGGCGCAATAGTGGCGAGGCATCGCCATCAGAATGCGCAATACGAAGCACTGGCGAAGGCGAGGGGAAAGTCGCAATACGCGGGCCAATTCGACGGGAAGCGGTGTTGCCGGCGTTTCTTCGGACGCTGGCTCCGAATCGCAATCTCCCCGCACGATCGCTCCGGCGATTGCCTTCCAGGACAGGCATCCGTCGCGGGTCGCCTGGATATCCAACTTCCGAATGCTCTCCAACACCACCGCCTCGGCTTGTATGGGGCTGCCCGTGAGCAGGTAGGCGGCCACAAACATCCGCGAAAGGCATTTGTCGATTGCAATCGAACCGGCCGCTAAGTCGGTCCCGCTGATGACGGAGCCCGAAACGTCCATTCGGGGAACCGGAACGCCATAATCTTCGGCGGGATCGAGAGACCGGCCGGCCGCACCGCCGCCCGGCGTGCGGGACCGCTCCATGGTGTGCACCACAGGGGTCGATATGCGAAGGCTGCGTCTTGGATACATTGATCGGACCATGGGTACTGTTGGCGAAGGGCTGCTACGCCGTTCGCCGCTAAACGGCAATAGACCGCGCGGAAAGCGCGATTGGCGGGCAATCGACGGGGACCTTTGTGCAAGCCTCGAAACCTTCGTCTTCGAGTGCGCCGTCGTCCTGCGATTCCCGGATAGCCATCCAGTCCAGCATGGCCGCCGCTAAGTGCTCGAAATGCGCCGACAGAACAATGCCGGTATCGGAACTCAACTCCGCCGTTTCCACTGCAAAGACCTGCGCAGCCGATCGCTCCGTCCGCAGGGCCTCGTCGATATAATCGTGGATCGCGAGTTCGCAACCGCTATTGATCTGTGAACCGAGAAAGCTGATGAGAGTCATCAATTCAAACGCGAAATCATTCCTCAAAAGCCTTCGCCTGGAGCGCGGGATTACGGCCACAATTCCGACCGGACCTCCCCGAGACCCGTCCAGGTGAACGATGGCCAGGCCCGTGTCCCTGAGATCGTAAACCGCCGTGGGAAACTCGATGCAGGGCAGTCCCTGCACGGAGCACGTAAGTTTCCCCTGAAACACACCCCGGGCAGTTGTCAACCGTGCCAAGACAAGCCGCGCGGCGCGCCTGCCCGCTACCAATGGAATGGGCCCATTCCACGATTCCGTCTGCGCATCCCACCCGTGCAAAAGGACATTGCAGCGTTCGATCGGTGCGGTCTTGGACTTGTACATGACAGAACCTATAGCAATGCGCTTGCCAGTCTTCATATAAGACAGTTCGCGGAGAGTGCGGCGCCGCCCGGAACGCCGCGAACTGCTGCGAAAGGCGACACGGTGTCGCAGAATGTGCCACGTGCATCATACCGGCGCCGATGCCGCCCCGCAAGCCCGACGGTACCGCAAAGCATGGCTGTTATCGTGCAGTAATATTTGAGATGTTTCAGCCTACCGACAACGCAATGGTCGCCGTATTCGATGTGGCGGCCGACGCCGAAACGGCCGTTTCCGAACTTCGTCGGCAGGGCGTGGAGCCCGGATGCCTCTCCGTCGTAGCGGCGGATGAGCCAAGCGGATTGACACCCGTCTCGTACTATTTCGAGCGGGGATGCCTGCGGAAGGCGGCGACTCAGGGAAGTCGGCGCCTATTGGAATCGCTTCCTGCGTGCGCGGTGCTGATCGTCCCTGGAGAACGGACCGCCTTGTTGGCAGGCCCGTTTGCAGCGTCCGTCGTGCGGGCACTCGAAAACGAAGGGCTCTTTGCAGACCTGGGACCGATCGCGGGCGCACTCTACAGTCTCGGAATTCCACGGGATGCGGCACGCGAATATGAGTTGGCGGCGCACCAGGGGCGTGCGCTGGTGATTGTCCACGGACGGGCGCGAGACGTGGCGCAGGCACGCAGTATTCTGGCGGCCCGGCTCGAAGGGAAACTGCAACTGAACCCATAGGCCGGTGACCGCCGGGAAGCGCGTCTGTGTGTCGCGGAAAGCGCCATCTGTCACAAAAAGCGACAAACTTCAAATGCGCCTGAATGCGATAACTCCGGCGGACTTCTTTCGAAATCGGGGCGGACTCGGATCGATGCGATTGGCACGCCGCTTGCTCTATACCGCGCGAGAAGGACAAGGACAACGTCGAGCGACGACGACGCTGTCCAATGCGGAGGGGCCAGGCGCCCGTCGGTAATTTGGTGTCCCGCATCCGTGAGGGGACGGACCGGAACACCGCCGGGATTTATCGCCGCCTCGGGGTGACGAGCGCCTGTGATGTGTCCTGCCTGCTACGGGCCCGATCGGTGCTGGGACGCGCCCTCGGCCCGTAGCGGTTGCAGCCGTGGCAGGCTTGACTGCATTTGTGGGGCAGGTTTTCAACTTGCGGCCCGGCCCCAAGTGGGCACCCCGCACTCGGCCTGCCGACCAGCATGCAAATGCCGACCAGGCCGAGTACCACTCGGCCGCAGGATGCCATCCTGCCCCACATGAGCCTCAACCGCTTGCAGGATGGTCTCAGCCCAGGCGATGGAACGGGGTGAGAGCGCCGGCCTCTTCTTCGGTGCGGGCCGTATCGGAACGGCCGTCCTCCTCAACCAGCCGCGCCAGAGTGGTGCGGTGGATCCCGAGTATCCTGGCTGCCTGCACCTTGTTTCCATTCAAGGCGGCCAGCACGCTGGCGGCATGGCGACGTTCCACCACGGACATCGGCGCAAATTCAACCTGTTCGGGTTCGGATCGCGGCGGCGAGTTGTGCAGAAGCTCCGGCAAGTCGGCGGCGTCGATCGCGTTGCCGTCCGTCATCATACAGGCGTGCCCCAGAACGTTCTCCAGTTCCCGCACATTGCCGGGCCAGGAGTAGCGGGCCAGAACGGCTTCGGCACGGCGGGTCAGCCGCTGGACCGGCTTACCGTATTCTCTGGCGAAGCGCTCCAGGAAGTAGCGTTCCAGCAGTGGAAGATCCTCGCACCTCTCGGCCAGGGACGGCAGCTTGATCTCGATCATGGAAAGACGGTAATAGAGATCTTCGCGAAAAGTGCCTTGGGATGCCAGTTTCCGCAGATCGCGGTTGGTGGCGGCGACAATCCGAACATCGGTCTTCCGCAGTACCGGGGACCCCACCCTTTGATACTCTCGATTCTCGATCACGCGCAGGAGTTTGGTCTGCGCGGTAAGCGGCATATCGCCGATCTCATCCAGGAAAACCGTGCCGCCCGCGGCGTACTCGAAAAGGCCCACCTTATCGGAAACCGCGCCCGTGAAAGCTCCTTTGACGTGGCCGAACAGTTCGCTCTCGAAGAGCGCTTCCACAATGGCTGAGCAGTTGGAAACGGCCAGGGCGTTCGAGTGTACCGGACTCAGGCGGTGCAGCGCCCGGGCGGCGAGTTCCTTGCCGGTGCCGGTAGCACCCGTCACCAGCGCCGTCCGGAAATGCGGAGCCGCGCGGCGGATCCGGTCGAACACTTCCAGCATGAGAGGGCTGCAACCCACCATGCCCTGGAACTGGCAGGTCTCCATCAACTCGGCATTCAGCCGATTGGCCCGGGCGCGCCGCCGCGCCGTCTCGAGCAACTTGCCCACCCGCTCGCGCAAGAGAGACACGCTGATTGGCTTGGTCAGGTAATCGCTGGCGCCTTTGCGTATGGCCTCCACCGCGGAATCGGTGGAGTAATTGCCGGTAATCAGGATGACATCGGTTTCCGGGGCGAAGCGGACGATCTCGTCGAGCGCCGACATCCCGTCGGCTCCCGGAATCATCAGATCCAGGAGGACGACACCCGGCCGCAGACGCCGGACGGCTTCGAGTCCGGAGGAGGCGTTCGAGGCGGTAGCGACCGAGACTCCGGGTTCCACGGAGAAAACGTCCTGGAGCAATTCGAGCGCTCGCGGATCGTCGTCGATCGCAACTATCGTTACCGGGAGTTCAGACGGGGCGGCCATTCAGAAACACCTCCACTCGGCGCCGCAATTCGGCGCTGCGCACTGGTTTTGTCAGAAAATCGGAGAACCCGGCTAGCATCGCTTTGGACCGGTCGCCGGGCATAGCGTTGGCAGTGACGGCCATCACCGGGGTGGCGGCAAACTCCGGATCGTGCCGCAGTTCGTCGAGCACCGCATACCCGTCCATGCCGGGCATCGCCAGATCGAGAATCACCAGATCGGGCCGCATGTCGCGCGCCGCCGCCAACCCGGTGGCTCCGTCGGGCGCCTGGGCCACTTCGAGCGAGAGCGGGCGAAGGATGTCCACGATCAGTTCGCGACTCGGCCGATTGTCGTCAACCACCAGCACCTTACGCATCGGCCTCCATTCTTCCCGGCGCGGACGGTTGCGCCGCCACCGGCAGCCAGAGCAGGAACCGGCTGCCCTTCCCTATCTCGCTTTCGACACGCACGCCGCCGCCGTGAAGTTGAGCCAGTTTGCGAGTGATCGCCAAGCCAAGTCCGGCGCCCGCCGCGCCCAGTTTTCTGGCGGACGCCACCTGGTGGAATTCCTCGAAGATCGCTTCCCGTTCGTCAGGGGCGATGCCAATTCCCGTATCGCCCACGCAGATGGTGAGGATCTCTCCCTGGGCCGCGGTCTCGATCCAGACCCGCCCGTCTTCCGGCGTGAACTTCACGGCATTGCTCAAGAGGTTGTACAGGATCTGCTTGAGCCGCAGGCGGTCCGCCACCACTGGAGTGTCACGGGCGATGCGGTTCTCGATGGAGATGCTCTTGATCTCCGCCAGGGGCATAATGACCGACAGAGCTTCGTCCAGAGCCACCGAAATATCGAATCTCTCGAGGTTCAACTCGATTCGGCCGGCTTCGATCCGGGAGAGGTCCAGAAGATCGTTGACCATATCGAGCAGGTGGCGCGCGCCCTCCTGGATATTGGCCACGAAACGCGGGTATGGGGGAGGCAGGGGTCCGGAGGATTGCTCGCTGAGGAGGTCGGAGTAGCCCACGATGGCGTTCAGCGGCGTCCGCAATTCGTGGCTGCTGCGCGCCAGGAACTCGGTCTTCATCCGGTTCACGCGCTCCACTTCCCGGTTGCGTTCCTCCAATTGGGCGGCGATGCGTTCAAGCTGCATGGTCCGCTCCGCCACGCGGCGCTCCAGGTCCTGGTTGAGGCGCAGCACTTCGTGCTCAGCCTGCTTGCGGTCGGTAATGTCGCGGTTGAAGCCGATCATTCGGAGAGGCCGGCCGCCGTCGTCGCAGAACACCTTGGCGTGCCCCACGATCCAGCGGACTTCACTGTCTCCGATACGCCGAATCCGCCATTCCGAGGAGGATTCGCCGGTCTTCAGCGCCCCTTCCACCCAGGCGCGCGCCGGCCCCAGATCTTCGGGGAGCACCAGCGCTTCCCAATCCTCACGCCTCCCGCCGAAGGTCCCGGGCGGAAGGCCGTGCAGCTCTTCGAGCTCGGGCGTCCAGATGTTCAGATTGTCGCGGATGTCCCACTCGAAAGTGCCGGACCGGCCCACCTTCACCGCCAACGCCAGCCGTTCCCTGGCAGATCGAGCCTCTTGTTCCGCCCGTTTCAGATCGTCGATATCGGTACAAGTGCCGAACCACTTGACGATCTGGCCGGCGGCGTCGCGCGAGGGCACTCCCCGAATGAGAAACCAGCGGTAGGCGCCGTCCGCCCGCCGCAGCCGGGACTCGATCAGGTAGGTGCCGCCGCCCTCCACCGCGCGGCTCCAGGCTTGCCAGGCGGCCTGCTTGTCGTCCGCATGGAAGGGCGTATTCCAACCCCTGCCGTAACTTTCTTCCAACGTCAGCCCGGTGTAATCCACCCATCGCTGATTGAAGTACACGTTCAGGCCATCGGGATTGCAAATCCAGACCAATTGCGGCACGGATTCGGCGAGCGTCCGAAACGCGACTTCACTCTGGTGCAGCGCCGCCTGCGCCCGCTCCCGCTCTTCGATTTGCGCCGAGAGAATTTCGTTGGCCGTGGACAATTCCCGGGTCCGTTCCTGGACACGCAGCTCCAATTCGTCGCGCGATTTTGCGAGGGCCTCCCTGGCCCGCTTGCGCTCGGTGATATCCGTCAGGAAGCTGTAGTAGAATTCCGCCTTGCCGGAGTCGTCCCGAACGGTGTGAACCAGCAATTCCACCGGGACGCGCCGCCCGTCCTTCCGCACGTACTCCTTCTCATACCGCACCGGTTTTCCGGTCCGCTCGAGTTCGGCCAACTCCGCCTTTTCCCTCTCGATCCACTCGGGAGGGGTCAGCAGCGTGCTCCACGAAATACTCCGCAACTCTTCCAGGCTGTAGCCGGTCAGGTCGCAGTATGCGCGATTGCAGATCCCCAAATGTCCGTCCGGATAGCCAATGGCGAAGGGCTGTTCGGAGTTTTCCAGTATTCGCGCCAGAAAACTCTCGCGCCGCATACTCTCGCGCAGCGCCTCTTCGGCCCGCCGGCGCGCGGTGATGTCGAGTTCGATGCCGTTCCAGATGGTAGAGCCGTCCGGATTGCGGGCCGGCGTGGAGCGCAGCAACGACCAGCGGGTTTCGCCGGTTACGCGGTGTTTGTGGCGCACCTCCACTTCGAACTGCTGCAACCGCTCGCGCGACTCCGCGATAGCGGCGCTCAGCCGGTCATGATCTTCGGACAGAATATTGCGGTATACCGTAGCGGCATCGGCCATGAATTCGGCGGCCGGCACACCGGTCAAGCGCTCGATGCCGGCGCTGATGAAATCCACGTGGGCCTGGCCCTGGACATCGACGCGGTAGCGGTAGATCGCGCCCTCCGGCAGGTTGTCGCTCAGGGTACGCAACCGGGACTCGCTCTCGCGCAGCGCCTCTTCCGCCCTATGGCGCGCGGTGACGTCCTGAAAGTAAACCGAGAGGCCCGTTTCCGAGGGATAGCAGTGGCATTCGAGCCACTTGTTCAACGGCTCCGGGTAATACTCCTCAAACATAACCGGCTGGCCGGTTGCCACGGCGCGGCGATACCCTTCGGAAAACGCCGTGCCCTCGGCATGCGGGAACAACTCCCAGACGCAGTTGCCGATGAGATCTTCCCGGCGCATGCCGATCATCCGCGCACCCGGTTCGCTGAAGAAGGTGTAGCGCCAGTTCCGGTCCAGCACCAGCAGGCCGTCGCTGATGCTGTTGATCACGTTCTGCAACTCCTGGTGGGCCCGGCGTTTCTCGGTGACATCGTGGAACACCAGCACCACGCCCAGCACATTGCCCGCGCCGTCGCGGATGGGAGCGGCACTGTCTTCGATGGGTATCTCGCGTCCATCGCGCGTCAACAGGGCCGTGTGATTGGCCATGGAAATGGCGCAGGCTTCCCGCAATACGCGTTCCACCATGTCTTCGGCCGGTTCGCGGGTCTGTTCGTTGATGGTCCGCAATACATCGCGGGCCTGCCGGCCACGTGATTGTTCGTCGGTCCAGCCGGTCAACTTGGCCGCCACGGGGTTGAGAAAAGTTACCCGGCCCTCGGCATCGGTGGTTAGCACCGCGTCGCCGATGCTTTGCAGCGTCACCTCCAGCCATTGACGCTGCTTGAGCAGGGCCTCCTCGGCAAGCTTACGATGGGTGATATCTTCGAAAATCGTGTAGACCCGATAGGGCTTCGCCTCGCCCGTGCGGAACAGCGGCACGGCGTTGATCTCGATCCAACGGTACTGTTTTTCGCGTGGATTATAAACCCCCATGCGGACGGCCCGCACTTCGCGGCCGGTTGTCAGGGCGACCATGGCGGGATGCTCCAGACCGGGGAACGGCGACCCGTCCTCGCGGATGGAATCGCGCTCCACGCCGACCGAAGTGTTCCCCAGGAACTCGGCGTGCGTCTTTCCCAAGATGGTCTCGGCGGCGGGGTTCATGGAGACGATCGTCCCCTCCGCGTCCTGGTAGACCACGCCCTGGCGCATGGTCTCCGACAAAGTCCGGTAGTGCGCTTCGCTCTCTCGAAGGGCTTCCTCGGCACGCTTGCGGCCGGTGATGTCGAGGATCGAGTACGCGAATCGAGGGTGGCCGGCAGGTCCGTCTCCCAGGTAGCTGGCAGCGGCCAGCAGCCAGCGATCCCGGCCGTCCGCGTCCCGGCGGGAGTATTCCATCGACACGGGCTGGCCGGTGCGCCGGCTGGTTTCGTAGAGGCCCACCCAGGTTTCGGCGACCGCATCGGAGGCGCCCGCCTCGCCGGCGGATTTGCCCGAAATCGAGTCCCGATCGATACCATACATTTTCGCCGCGGCCGCATTGCAGGAGTCGTGAACGATGCGGCCATCGATCAGGTCCACGAAGCCGCGCATCAGCCCGGCGCTATCGAAAAAGCTGCGCAGAATGGCTTCCTTCTCGCGCAACGATCGGTTCGATTCCTCGATTTGCTGCCGCTGCCGGACCGCTGCGGTGGTCTCGTGGGCAAGCGTAAGGATACGGTCGAGCTTGCCGTCGGGACCGGAAAGGGGAATCCAGGAGTAACTTACGTAGACCAGTTCCGGCGGCTTGCCAGGCTCGCGCTGTATGGTGTACGGAGCGTCTTCCAGTTGGAAGGTGCGTCCCGTGTCGATAACGTTCTGCAGAATCCCGACCAGCGGCTCGGAGACTTCCGCCCATACGTCGGCGAACCGCTTCCCCAGGAAATCCTTTCCGGGAGCCATCGCCTGGAAGGCCGGATTCACCAGCTCATAAACGAAATCCGGCGCCCGTACGATGGAAATCATCACCGGCGATTTCCGGATGATCTCCGCCGGGATCTGCCGCTCCCGCTCAAGCTCGGCGACTCGTGTCCGGAGGCGCTCGATCTGGTTTTCGGGTTCTGCCGGAGACGCAGTGGTCATAAGGAAAACCTGACCTGAAAATCGTTAATTACGATTGTACAGCACGGCGCGGCCCGGTCTTATGTGGGGCAGAATGGCATTCTGCGGCCGAGTGGTACTCGGCCTGGTCGGCATTTGCATGCTGGTCGGCAGGCCGAGTGCGGGGTGCCCACTTGGGGCCGGGCCGCAGGTTGCCAACCTGCCCCACATAAAACAGCGTGCGAGACTCAATCAATGCCGGTATGCGCTGGCAGGAAAACTCAACGTCGCGTCGGCGGGGACGTAGGTTCGCAGAAATCGCGCGGCGGTTTCGGCGCGAATGGCGGACCGGGCGGGTAGCAGCCAAACTTCGCCTTCGCGGAACGGATGGCCGCCGACGGTTCCCTGCCCCTCCACCACGATCCAGAGGTGGCAATGCTCCGGCTCCGGCCGGAACTCCTCACCCGCGCTCAGTGCGACCGACTCCGTGACGAAGTACCGGCAACGCACCGCTTCGCCCGGCGGCGCGGCACCGGGGTGTACCGTCAAATCGGCGATGGCTACGGCTTTCTCGACGTGCAGTTCGCGCGGACGGCCATAGTCCCACAGGCGGTACGTGATATCGGAATTCTGCTGGATTTCGCACAGCACGATACCCGCTCCGATGGCGTGTACCGTGTGCGCCGGCGTGAAGTAAGTCTCGCCGGGCTTCACCGGAAACCAGTTCAGCAGGCGCTCCACCTCGCCGCTGCGGGTAGCTTCGAGCAGCCGTTCCCGGGTGATGGGCTCGCGGAACCCCAGCGCGATGGCGGCCCCAGGCTCGGCCTCCAGGATGTGCCACATTTCGGTCTTGCCGCTGGGCCCGTCTTCCCCATCGGCCGGATGCACTTGCACGCTCAGCCGCTGGGAGGTGAACAGCAACTTCACCAACAGCGGCAGCTCGCGGTCCGTCAGGTACCACGCTTCGCCGATGGGCTCCGCGGAATCGGGAAACCAGGGCATGAGGCGCGTCTTGCCCCAGACTTTTTCGCGCAACGACGGGGTCAGGCGGAAGGCGTCGGCCACGGCTAAGAGTGCCTCGCCATGAACTGGTGCAGGCGGTCCAGGCCGCGCTCCAACTCGTGCATGGACGTGGCGTAGGAAATGCGAACGTGCCGGGAGGTGCCGAACGCCTCCCCGGGAACCACGGCCACGTGCGCCTCCGCCAGCAGTTTCTCGGCGAACTCCAGCGTGCTCGCGATGCCGTTCCCCCCGAGGGCCACACCCACGTTGGGATACACGTAGAAAGCGCCGCGCGGTTCGGCGCAGGTGACGCCGGGAATGGCGTGCAGGCGGGCGATCACGAAATCGCGGCGCTTGCGGTATTCCGCCAGCATCTCGCCCACCGATTCCTGAGAACCGCGCAGCGCCTCCACGGCGGCCTTCTGGGAGATCGACGTGGGATTGGACGTGGAGTGGCTCTGCAGCTTGGTCATGGCGCCCACCAGGGCGTCGGGCACCAGCCCGAACCCGATGCGCCATCCCGTCATGGCATAGGTCTTAGAGAGCGACCCGGCCACCAGCACGGTCTGCTTCGCGCCGGCGAGCGATGCTATCGAAAACGGCTCGGCGTCGTACAGAAACTTGTAATAGCACTCGTCGGTCATCAGGTAGATGCCGCGCTCCGAGGTGAGGCGGAAGATCTTCTCGAACTCGCCGCGGTCGATCACCGCACCGGAAGGGTTGGAGGGCGAATTGACGATCACCATTTTGGTGCGCGCGGTGAGATGCGGCTCCACCATGGCGGCGGTGAGAGCGAAACCGCCGGCTTCGTCGGTGTCCACGAAGACGCACTTGCCGCCGGCGTAATTCACCACGTCCTTGTAAGTCACCCAGTAAGGTACGGGGATCACCACCTCGTCGCCGGGGTTGATGGCGGCTTGCATCAGGTTGAAGATGACGTGCTTGCCGCCCACCGTGATGAGACACTCGGAGGGCTGATAGGACGTGCCGAAATCCTGGGCGTGGCGCTCGCAGACGGCCTTCCGTAATTCGAGCGTCCCTCCAGCGGCGGTGTACTTGGTGAAGTTCTGTTCCAGCGCCCGGATGGCGGCCTGTTTGATGTTATCGGGAGTGGGAAAGTCGGGCTCGCCCGCTCCAAAATCCACTACGTCCACGCCGCTCGAGCGGAGCTTCTCCGCGTCGGCCGACACCTTCATGGTGGAAGACACGCTGATGGACGAGATACGTTCGGCGATGGGATTTGAGACTGACTGCATGGAACCTGCTATTTCTCTTTCTTTTGAATGTGGGATAGCCGTTGGCTGAGACGCGCTTCGACCGGGGGAGGCACCAAACCGCCGATGTCTCCGCCCAGGCTGAAGACTTCTTTCACCAGCCGCGAACTGATAAACGAATAGGCCTCGTTAGCCATCATGAAAATAGTTTCGATGCCGGGACTCAGCCGGCGATTCATCAAAGCCATTTGCAACTCGAACTCGTAGTCCGAAATGGCCCGGATGCCGCGCAGCAGTACGGTAGCCGAATGCGCGGCGGCATGATCCACCAGCAGGCCGTCGAAGGAATCGATTTCCACGTTGGGGAATACACCAACCACTTCCCGGAGCATCCCGGTGCGTTCTTCCACCGAGAACAACGGCTCTTTGGCATCGTTTCGCAGTATGGATACGATGAGCTTGTCGAACAGCCGGGAACCGCGCTGAATCAGGTCGAGATGACCGTTGGTGATCGGATCGAACGAACCTGGATAAAGCGCTACACTTGGCGGCTTATGCGACAAACCTTGGTTTCCCTTTCCGGGGCACGGCGTTCTCGGGCAATATGAATATTCTACCGATTTTAGGGCCGGCGCGCCCAGCCACGCCCCGTCCTCGTACTACAATCGGGCTTGACGGACTTTCAAAAAGTGACTCCCAAACGAATTCTCGTAACCGGCGGCGCCGGGTATATCGGCTCGCATACCGTACGCCTGCTTCTCGGGCAAGGCCATGACGTGACGGTGGTGGACGACCTCTCGAAGGGCTACCGGCACAACGTCCCGGCCGGCCGGCTGACCATTTTCGACATCGCCGACACTTCCACGCTGATCGAGTTGATGCGGCAGCGGCGCACCGAGGCCGTGGTCCACTTCGCGGGCTTCATCGCCGTGGGCGAATCCATGCGCGAGCCGGCCCGCTATTTCACCAACAACGTGGCGGGTTCGCTTTCGTTGCTCCGCGCCATGGTGGAAGCCGAGGTGAGGCACATCGTCTTCTCGTCCACGGCGGCGGTGTACGGCAACCCGGCGGTGTCGCCGATTCCCGAGACCGCGCCCATTCACGCGGTGAATCCGTACGGCGAGTCGAAGGTCATGGTGGAGACGTTTCTGCGCTGGTTCGACGAGATTCACCACCTCACCAGCGTCTGCCTGCGGTATTTCAACGCCTCCGGCGGCGACCCCGAAGGACATCTGGGCGAAGAGCACGAACCCGAAACCCACCTCATCCCCCTGCTTCTGCGGGCCGTACTGACCGGGCAGCCGATCACCGTATTCGGCGACGATTACGACACTCCCGACGGTACCTGCATCCGCGACTACATCCACGTGGACGACCTGGCGCAGGCCCATATTCTGGCCCTCGATCATCTGATGTCGGGCGGCCGATCGCAGCAGTTCAACGTCGGCACCGGCACGGGGCACAGCGTCCTCGAGATGCTCCGCACGGTGGAGGAAGTGACCGGCCGCAAGGTACCTTACGTGGTGGGTCCGCGCCGCGAAGGCGATCCGCCGCGGCTGGTGGCCTCCCCCGGGAAGTTGCGTAGTACGCTAGGCTGGGAGCCGCGCTACACCGACCTGCGGACCATTGTGGAACACGCCTGGAAGTTCGCCGAGAAGCGCGGCAAGTAAGCCGTAGTTCGGCGCACGAGTGGGCGATTCCACGGGGTTTGTGGGGCAGGATGGTATCCTGCGGCCGAGTGGCACTCGGCCTGGGCGGCATTGGCATACTGGTCGGCAGGCCGAGTGCCACTCGGCCGCAGGTTGCCAACCTGCCCCACATAAGCATCTGGCGGGTACGGTTGAAGCGGCGCTCCATCCCCCTCCCAGCCCCGGGGCTGCGCAAGAAATCCCGAAACACGCCGATAAGTAAAGACGAGGTCCTTACCTCATCGGGGTGAAACGTGTGTACGGATAGCGATCGCGTCGAGCAGGCCGCGGACGGAATCGTCATCACCGACACCAACGGGAAAATCCAGTACGTGAACCCCGCATTCACGGCGATGACGGGGTATGCCAGCGAGGAAGCCGTGGGGCAATCCCCGCGCATCCTCAAATCGGGACGCCAATCCGCGGCGGTTTACGAAGATCTCTGGAGCACCATCCGCTCGGGACAGGTCTGGCACGGCGAGGTGATCAACCGGCGCAAGGACGGAAGCCTCTATCGCGAGGAGATGCGGATCGCTCCCGTGGAGGATTCAAACGGAGAAGTGGTCAGGTACATCGCGATCAAACGGGACGTGACCGAGAGGCGGGCGGCCGAGGAAACGCGAGCGCTTCTGGCCGCGATTGTGGATGGATCCGACGACGCCATCGCCGCCGTCTCCACCGCCGGCGTCATTCTCACCTGGAACCGGGGCGCCGTGGAGATTTTCGGCTACACCCCAGCGGAAGCCATTGGGAAGCCGGTGTCCGTGCTGGTGCCGCCGGAGCGGCGGGACAGCCAAGCGCATTTTCTGGAGCGGATACTGCAAGGCAATGCCGTCTCGCAACATGAAGGCGTGTGCCTGCGCAAGAATGGACGGAGGTTTCACGTATCTGTTACCGGGTCCCCCGTCGGAAACGCGGCGGGTGAGACGGTAGCTATCTCCTTCATCCTTCGCGACATCACGGAACGCCGGGAGGGCGAGCAGGCGCGAGTCATGCTGGCGTCCATCGTGGAGTCTTCGGACGATGCGATTGTCGCCACCAGGCTGGATGGGACCATCGCCGGTTGGAACCAGAGCGCTGAAATGCTGTTAGGGTATTCGCGCCAGGAAATCGCCGGAGAGAACGTTACCCTTCTCGTTGCGGCGCATGAGCGCGACGAACAGCGCCTGTTCCTCGACGCCATCGGACGGGGATGCGCAGTGTGCCCGTTCGAGAGGCGCCTCCAGCGGAAGGATGGCGGCTGGGTGGATGTGGTGCTCTCGATCTCCCCGATCCGGAATCCGGCCGGGGAGGTGATCGGCGTTTCCGCAATCGCCCATGACGCCACCGGGCGCAAACGGGCGGAACGGAAGATTCGGGAAATCGAAGGGCGATTCCGCGAGGTTTTCGAACACGCACCGTTCGGCATATGGGTGGGCGAAGCGGACGGGCGCATCCTCCAGGCGAATGCGGCGCTGTGCCGGATGCTGGGATATCCGGACGGAGAACTGGTCGCCAAAGCCTGGACGGCAGTGATCCACCCCGACGATCTGGGGCCCTCGCTGGAGAGGATGGCGCAGTTGTGGAGTGGCTTGGTGGGATGCGTGGAGACGGAAACGCGCTACCTTCACCGCGATGGACACGCGGTGTGGGTCCGCACGCGTGTCTCGCTGGTACGCAGCGACGGGGGCAGCCCGTTGTATGCCGTGGCCCACGTGGAAGACATCACGGAACGCAAGCGGACGGAGGGGGCGCTACGGGAGGGCCAGGAACGCAACCGCATGCTGGCACACGCGCTGCGAAGCGCCGGCGAGTGCGTCAGCATCACCGACATCGAAGACCGGATCCTGTATGTCAACGATGCGTTTCTCGAAACCTATGGATACGCGGAACACGAACTGATCGGACAGCCCATCGACATGGTTCGCTCGGCGCGTACCGCCGCGGAAATACATGCGGGGATTCGTCCAGCCACCTTGGCGGGCGCATGGCGCGGGGAACTTTGGAACCGCTCCAAGCAAGGGCGGGAATTCCTGATTTCGCTAGCCACTTCCCAGGTGAGCGACGAGAGCGGGCGAACGGTCGCGCTGGTGGGCGTCTCCCGCGACATCACCGAGAGCAAGCGGGCCGAGGAAGCGCTGCGCACCAGCGAGGTGAGATTTCGCCAGTTGGCGGAAAGCATGCGTGGAGTGGTTTGGATGATGACCCCGGGATCCGACAAGCTGCTCTATGTCAGCCCGGCGTACGAACGCGTTTGGAGCCGAACCTGCGAAAGCATTCACCGGGATCCGGCGTCCTGGCTGGAGGCAGTCCATCCCGACGACCGGGAACAGGCCCGCTCGGCGGCCGCCAGGCAGATGCAGGGAGAGCTTCTCGAATCGCAATACCGCATACAGACGCCCGACGGACGGGAGAAGTGGATCGGAGGCCGTGCCTTTCCCATTCACGACCAAGCCGGGCAATTGATTCGAATCGTAGGCATCGCCGAGGACATTTCCGAGCGGAAACGCTACGAGGAGGATTTGATTCACGCTCGCGAGGGCGCCGAAGCCGCCAACCGGGCAAAGAGCTGCTTCCTGGCCAATATGAGCCACGAGATCCGCACGCCCATGAACGGCGTCATTGGCATGCTTCAGTTGCTTCTGCAAACCGATCTCACCGCCGAGCAGCGGCAATACGCCAACTTGATTCAGATCAGCGGGGGAGTTCTGCTGAGCCTCATCGACGATATCCTGGATCTCTCCAAGATCGAAGCGCGCAGGGTCACCCTTGAAAACCTGGGTTTCAACCTGCGCCACGCGGTCGAGGAGGTGGTTCAACTGTTGAGCGTCCAGGCGCGGGCCAAGGGGCTACAGATCGATTCGCGGGTATCTCCGGAAATTCCAGCGGTCCTACTCGGCGATGGCCGGCGTTTGCGCCAGGTATTAACGAATCTCGCGGCGAACGCCGTCAAGTTCACCGGGCAGGGGTCGGTAAGGTTGAGCGCGTCCGTCGAGAACGCGAGTTCCGGCGCGATGACGGTTCGGTTCACCGTTACCGACACTGGCATCGGGGTGCGGCTGGGCCAGGCCGCGCATCTCTTCGCCCCTTTCGTGCAGGCGGACGAATCCACCACGCGCAAGTACGGCGGCACGGGGCTGGGGCTGGCCATCTGCAAACAACTGGTCGAGATGATGGGGGGAACCATCGGCGTCGATAGCCAGGAAAGCCGGGGGGCCGCCTTCTGGTTCACGGCGACGTTTGGAGTGGCACCGCCCGGCTGCCCGCCGCCTTCGAGCGAGATCCCCTCCGCGCTCCCGGACGTCGCTCCGGAGCCCACCCGGACGGCGCGCGACGCGAAGATTCTGGTAGTGGACGACAATGCCATCAACCGTGAGGTGGCGCTCGCTCAGGTGCGGAAACTGGGATCATGAAGCCCATCGACCTGGCTGAATTGCTGCGGCTGATGAAGACGTACCGGCTGGTTCGGTAAGCGGCCGGCCTACCCCGCGTTGACGACGTCCCGATAATATTGTTCGTACTTCGGAATGATCTTGTCGCTGCAGAAGCGCTCGGACGCGTTCCAGCGCCCGGCCTTCCGCATGCGGTAGTGCAACTGGTCGTCGGTGAGTAACTGGACCACGCGCGCCGCCTGCGCCTCGATGTCGCCCACGGCTTCCAGAAACCCGTCCTCGCCATCGGTGATCAGCTCGGGAACGCCGCCCACGCGCGTCGCCACCGACACCACGCCGCAGGCCATGGCCTCCAGCGACGCCAGGCCGAAGGACTCCAGTTCGCTGGGCATCAGCAGCACATGGGCCAGCGGAATCAGCCGTTCCACGTGGTCCTGCTTCCCCAGAAACGTGATGTGCTTGTCCATCTTCAGCTCTCGCGCGAAGTGCTCGCAAGGGCCGCGGTCCGGGCCGTCGCCCGCCATCAGCAGGTGCGCCGGCACGCTCTTGCGGACCTCGGCGAGGATGCGCACGCAATCCAGCACGCGTTTCACGGGCCGGAAGTTGGAGAGATGAAGCAGCAGTTTCTCGCCCGCCGGCGCATATTGGGCGGCACCCGCCTTGATATCGTCCGGATGGTACCGGTCGCAGTTGACGAAGTTCTTGATCACGCGGATCTCGTTGGGCACGCCGAACACTTCGACGGTCTCGCGACGCAGGTAGTCGCTGATGGCGGTGATGCCATTCGACTGTTCCATGGAGAACTTGGTGATCGAGTAATAGGAGCGGTCCACGCCCACCAGGGTGATGTCGGTGCCGTGCAACGTGGTGATAAACGGCAGGCGGCGCGTGGGCGCCAGCATCTGCTGCGCCAGCATGGCGGAGATGGAGTGCGGGATAGCGTAGTGAACGTGGAGCACGTCCAGGTGGTAGGATTCCGCCACTTCCGCCATGCGCGAGGCCAGGGCCAGGCAGTACGGCGGGTATTGAAACAGCGGGTAGTTGGACACCTCCACTTCGTGGTAGTGAATGCGCGGCGTGTCCGGGTCCAGCCGGATCGGATTGGCATAGGTGATGAAATGCACCTGGTGCCCGCGGTTGGCCAGTTCCAGTCCAAGTTCCGTAGCGACGATGCCGCTTCCACCGTACGTGGGATAGCAGGTGATTCCGATGTTCATCAGCTTTCAGTTTACAGCCACGTGGCGAACGCGGACCGCGGTATTCATTGAGGGCCCCCGGATGTCTTATGTGGGGCATTGCCGGGACTGGGAAGACCAGGGGCCTATGACGAAAGCGCAACGAAGCCACGACCGTGAGAAGCCGTGAAATCATTGGCGCGCCGACGAGGCGAACGCACTCATGCGCGCCACGTTGGTACGCCAATCAGCGAGCGGTTTCGGAGGCGCTCCTCAGGGAGACCGCGATCCGAATCCCCGGCGGTTGCTGGTTCTCGATGGTCACCGCGCCTCCAAAAAGCGCCAGGATGCGATGAGCGGTGGGTGGATCCAGGCCCAAATCCCCGGCCGACGTGGCGGCTTCGTCGATGGCGAAAAGGTCGAAGAACCTGGCGACCACGGGAACCGGCAAGGTGCGTCCGCAACTTTCGATCGCGACTTGGACGGTGCCGGACGTGGAATCGCAGGCAATTTCGACCGCACCGCCAGTCCGCGAGAATCTCACCGCCGTCTTCAGCAGCGCCACGAAGGCCGTCGCCAGCAGATCGTACACGCCGAGGACTAACCCCGCGTTTTCCGGGGCCCCCTTCAACGTCACCTGTCGCGAGGCGGCAAATGCGGCCACTTCTTCCATCGCGGCGCTCAAAACGTCCGCCAGGAGGACGGGCTCACAGGCGAACCTCTCGGCTTCCACTTGGATTTGCGTCAACAGCAAAGCGTGATCGAGGAGCGTGAGGATGCGCGTCTTCGAGACGTCGAACATCTCGCGGAACCCGGCGGCCTCCGCCGATTGCGGATCGGCCAATATCAGTTCGGCGACCCCCAGGAGTCCATTCAGCGGAGTACGCAACTCATGCGAGATGAGGTGCAGAAAATCGGTCTTGGATTGGTCCAGGATCTTCAAGCGGGCGTGCGCTTCCGCCAGTTCGCGCGTGCGCGAGCGCACCATCTCTTCCAAATGGCTGCTGTGCCGTTCGAGTTCCCGCTGAAGCCGATGCAACTCGATGTGAGTCTCTACCCGCGCCTGGACTTCGGCGATATGAAACGGTTTGGTGACGTAATCCACCGCCCCCGACCGAAGCGCCCTAATCTTGTCCTCGGCATCGTCCAGCGCACTCAGGAAAATGACGGGGATTCGAGCCAGCTTGGGATCGGATTTCAGGCGTTCGCAAACTTCGAAGCCATTCATCTCGGGCATGTTGATATCCAGCAGGATCACGTCCGGGGGGCTCTGAGCGGCGGACGCCAGCGCCAGCCGGCCTCTCGGAAAGGAACGTATGGCGTAGCCCTGATGGCTCAGCATGTCTTCCAGCAGCCTCAAATTGGCCGGTTGATCGTCCACCACCATGACGCTGGCTTTGTCGGTTTGTCTCATGTTCGCTTCGCCTGCCTTCCCTTTCCGGTTTCCGCCGCCTCTTCGAACCAGCGGGCCAGAATGTCGTATTCGTACCTGTCGGAGGCCTCCTGCAGCGAGCGCGCGGCCCGGGCGTCGAGTTCCGCGGCTCGCTGGATGAACCCGTCCAGACGGTCCTTCTCGCCGTTTAGAACGGCGTCGCGCAGTCCATCGATCAGGTCCGCGGGTAGTTTCGCGAGCAGTTCGTCGCCCATCGCCGAGGCCCCCGCGCCGGGGCCGTCCATTCCGGAGGCCGGTTCGCCGGCATATCGATATTCGAGCTTCAGGTGCACCCGCAACTTCTCCAGCAGTTCGCCCTCGCGGCACGGCTTGGTGAGATAATCGTCCACCGCGCCGCCCTTCATAACGGTGTCCCGGGCCTCATCGGTGGCGCTGGCGGTCAGCGCGACAATCACCGGCGGCATTCCATTGGCTTCCGCCTTGATGGCGCGGGAGGCGTCCATCCCGTTCATGCCCGGCATCTGCATGTCCATCAGGATGAGTTGCGGTTTCCAGTCCCGGCAGACCCGAATCGCAACCTCGCCCCGATCGGCTTCGCGAACTTCAAAACCGATCGACTTCAGCAGCTCTTTGAGCCAGCCCCGCGCGTGCGATTGGTCGTCCACGATCAGCAAACGAGCGGCCGGCCGCCCGGAAGCGAGCCCCAGCACGCGGCCAGGCGCCGGCGTCGAAGGAATCCGGTTCACGGCGTCCTCCCGTACGGGGACCTCGAATTGGAAGATGGAACCCCAGTTTGCCTGGCTCCAAACCGTGATCTCCCCGCCCATCAGCCGTACGTATTCCCGGCAGATCGCCAACCCGAGGCCGGTACCGGATTGCGTTTCCACGCCGCTTTGCGTTTGTACAAATGGCCGGAAGAGCTTGGATTGTTCCGTGGGCGAAATGCCCACGCCGGTGTCTTCGACCTGGATCGACAGACGGGTCTGGCCATCGGGCCGCTGGGCGAGGGCTGCCCGCACCTTGATCCAACCCGCTTCCGTAAACTTGAGGGCGTTTCCCAGAAGATTGATCAGCACTTCGCGGATTTTGCCTTGATCCGCCACGATGCGCCGCTCGGCTTCACCATCCAGGCGCACTTCGAGCTTGAGTCCCTTGGCCTCGGCGCGCAGGCGGAACATGGCCACCAGATCCGTCACCAGGGTGGCCATGTCGAATGAGACGGGGTTGAGGTCCATGCGGCCGGCCTCGATCTTGGACATCACCAGAATGTCGTCGATCAGGCCCAGCAAGTGTTCGCCGCTTCGATTGATGATATTCAGGTTCTTCCTGGCGTCCCCGCTGAGCGAGGGATCGCGCAGCATAAGTTGGGAATAACCCAGGACGGCGTTCATGGGCGTCCGGATCTCATGGGACATGTTGGCCAGGAACGCGCTCTTGGCCCGATCCGCCGCTACGGCCGCCTCCTTGGCTTTCTCCAGATCGGCCTGTGTGCGCTTATGATCCGTGAGATCCCCGAAAGCTTCGACCAGATAAGTGCGGCCCTGCCGAACCAGCGGCATCACGCTCTTGAGAATCGGCACACGAGTCCCGTCCACCTTCAGGAGCACGCGCTCGGAGTGATCGACCTTCTGATGCAGGTCGGTGATGGGGCATCTCCCCGTGTCGGCGGGGCAGATGAACCCGTGACACATCTGGCCGACGACCTCCTCCCGCTTTCGTCCCATCAGATTTAGCGCGAAGGAGTTGGTATCGGTTATGCGATGCGTCTCGGCGTCGATTACCACCACACCGGCCGGCATGGCGTCGAGCAGGGCCGTAACGTAGTCCTCGCTTTCGCGCAACTCCTTTTCGATTTGCTTTCGCCGCGTGATGTCGCGCGCGAACCTGAAGTAGTACTCCTTTCCATCGAACTCCACGTAAGTGGCGCTAACCTCCACCGGGAAGATCTGTCCCTGCCGCGTCCGGTGTTGGGTTTCGAAAGTCATCGAACCCGAAAGCTTGACATTGTCCCATGCCGCCGCCCAGCCTTCGGGCGACAAATCCGGAACGATGTCGGCGATCGATAGAGCAAGAAGGTCCTCGCGGGAACAGCCTAAGGACCGGCAGGCGGCCTCGTTGACATAGACGATACGGCCTCGCGAATCCAGCCACGACACGGCGTCGGAAGCCTGTTCCACCGAGGTCTGCGCCAGGCGGAGTTTCTCCTCCACCCGCTTGGATTCGGTAATGTCTACGAAGGTGACAACCGCGCCCAGCACTTCGCCGCCGCGGCGCTGCGGATGCGACCAGTACTCGACCGGGAACGACGTTCCGTCGGCCCTCCACAGCACTTCGTCGGTGACGTGGGTTCCAACTCCCCTCCTGAAGGCACGATAGATCTGGCACTCGCTCATCGGGTAGACCGAGGAATCCGGGCGCGAGTGATGAATCTGAAGGTGCATGTTCTTGCCCAGCAAGTCCTCGGCGCGTTCATACCCCAACAGCCGCAGGCAGGCCGGATTGCAGAAGGTACACCGCCCCGCCAGATCGATCCCATAGATCGCCTCCGCCGTCGATTCCAGCAACAGGCGGAGTTGGTGTTCCTTGGTTTCGAGAGCGGTGGTGCGCAACTGCACCAGTTCCTCGAGGCGCTCACGGCTCTGTTCGATCTCCAGCCGCCGCCGCCGATTCAGGCGAAGGTAACCGATCAGCAGGATGGCGAGGATCGCTCCCCGCGCCAGTGCCGACCAACTGTTCCAATGCGCCGGCCGGAATGCCCGCGGGCCGGGGTAGGCTGCCATCGCCCATCTGCGGCTGGCAACGGGGACCTGTCGAATCGCCCGGAAACCGCTAGGAAGGTCTTCGGGTCCGTCGAACCGGGAGCTCTTTGGATAGAGCAGCCGCTCCCCCGGCTTCGCGTCCAGATCGAACACCGCAACATCGAGACCCGATGCGGTGTTCGCGATGGCCCCGGGCTTCTCGACGATGCCCTCGACCCGGAACACCGCCAGGACGAACCCTATCAATCGTGCGCGGCGGTCCTGAACGCTCAACGGTTGCGTGCCACCGCGGTAAACCGGGCGGAAGACCAGGAATCCGTACTGATCGCCAGTCTCCTGGACGAGCGTCACACGGCTGGTGGCGACCAGGGTGGCGGTGGCGGCCGCGCGCTTGAGCGCCTCGTAACGAACCGGGTCGGATGCCAGATCGAACCCCAACGCCTTCTCGTTGCCGTTCAGCGGCTCCACAAAGAGGACGGGGAAGTACTCGTCGCGATCGCCGGCTCGGGTCAATTGGCCTTGAGGGCCGCGCGCGGTGATCAGGTACGATCGAAAACCGTCGCGATGCGCGGAATCCTCGCGATCCGCGCGAAGTTCCTTCGGTGTTCTGGGAACCCATTCCAACGCCTGAATGGCGCGATCGCGCGCCAGAAGGTCTTTGGCGATTCGGGCAAACTGCGCCCGTCCGACATCGGGCGAGCCATCGTAAAACGCTCCCAGCGACACCAGGCTGTCGAGCGCCAGGGTGACGTTCGTCCCCAGCGCGTCGAACCGTTCCTGCGCAATTATGTCGAAGGAGGCCTTAGCGTTCTGGTTTTCGAAGTTCCACAGAGTGAAGAAGACGGCAAGGCTCACGGACATGACGGCCACCGGGACCACCGCCATCAAGGGAAAGAACAGGTGCGTCAACTTCGCCACGGGGCTCATCGGCGTAAGACGTGCCGTGTCGGCGGGCGTCGCCCGATCCGGCGGGGGACGGTTGACGATACCTCCAGCCACGCTTACAGTCCTCCCCAATATCTCTTATCGGCAGATCGGGGCGATCATTCGTAACAATTTAGCGCTTGGAGGGGAGACTTACGAGATCGGGAGTCTATTTGGCGACAGGTACAGCAGATGGGCGGACAATCGCATCTGCGGTGGAATACCGCGCCCTGTCCGCGCCGGAGCGCGTCAAGCGGAGGCGAGTGGGTGAAGCGCCACAGTTAAGTTCTTGAGGTCAGTATCACCAGAAATCCGCGACGCAGGAACCGGACTACGGGCGATCCGATCAGGGAACGCCGAGGAGCCTCAAGCCGGCCGCAAACCGTCCTGCGTTCAGCGGCGACTGGTCCCCGGACCCGCCTGCTGCATTTCATCACGCTGGCTGGCGACCTGCGCGTACATTGCGTCGGGCGCCAGATCGATCTCGCCCGGCCAGGCGACCGCGCCATAGTCGATGAATACCCGCTCGAAGAACCGCTCATCCCGCAACGGCGCAAGCGCCCCGGTCAGTTCTTCCCGCCGCAAGTGCACACGCCCGCTCACTCCGTCCTTGAATCGGACAAACAGGCAGTGGCCCGGTTCCGGTTTCACTTCAACTACGTCCCAGTGCACTGAACGATGCCTCACTCACTGCAGCGGCTCCACCTTTGCCGGCGGCGCGTTCGCGCGGCAGAGCCGCCAGTCTTCCAGCAGTTCCTCTCTATGTATCATCGCCCATTCCTGGACCAGGTTTAAAGCCCTGTGGGGAAGTTGGCCCTGGAGGATCGCCAAAGTGCCGATCTCGATCGTGGCTTCGAACTCACCGTATCGCGCGTGAAAGTGCGGCGGCGCGTGATCGTTGAAGAACATTCGGATCAAGATTCCATAAGACGTACTGATGGTCGGCATCCGCGATGCCGATTTTGCCACCTCGCCCCTACCGAAACTCCAAAAACACTTCCTTCCGGTGCCGCTGCTCCAGCACCGCGGCGATGCGGTTGGCGGCGTTGAGGCGCGCGGTCTCGGAAAGATCGCCGGCTTCGGGCATGGCGGCCACCGGGCCCAGCGTGAGCGTGCCTTCGGCGATCGGGTCGATGCCGGGCATGCGGGCGGGCGGCGGAATTTCGGGGTCGTACCCCGAGCGATCCATCTGGATGTCGCGGTGCAGCAACCGCGCGAGAATGTTCGCGGCGATGCCCCCACAGATGACTTTCCGGCCGGCGAAAGTTTCTGCCAGGTCCGACAGTTCCCTATCGCGGCTCTGCGAAAATGGCGGCGCGGCTGGCGATTGTGAATCACGCAGGCGGAGGTGCCGTCCTTGGCGTTGCCACCGTCCGGGCGATTCGCCTCGGCCACCAGGATGCGGCCCGGATCTCGCGTGGAAATGCGGCTGTCGGCGGCGGTCTGGGTTTCGACGAACGTCGCCGCGCGCGCGGCAATTTCCCATGCCGGCCTGGCCGACGCCACCCGAGAGCACGGTGACGATCGGGCCGCCGTCGCTGTGCTATAGTGCTACCAGGTAACACCTTGGAGCACCCGCGATGGCCATACTTTCTACAACCAGCCTGAAACTCGATAGCGCGGTGAAAGAACGTGTGTGCCGGCTCGCCTCGGCGCGCCGCCGGTCGCCGCACTGGGTCATGTGCGAAGCCGTCGAGCAGTATGTGGAACGCGAGGAGAAGCGCGAGCGACTCCGGCAGGACGCGCTGGCCGCATGGGCCGAGTATCAGACGACCGGCCTGCACGTCACGGCCAAGGAAGCCGACGCCTGGCTGGCCAAACTCGCGGCGGGCAAGCGCTCCGTTATGCCTAAATGCCACGTCTAAAGTGGTCCCCGCCGGCTCTCCTCGATGTGGCCCGTCTCCACGAGTTTCTGGCCGGCAAGAACCGGGACGCCGCACAACGCGCCGTCAAGACCATCAGACAAGGCGTGAAAGCGCTCGGCAAGCACCCGGAGATAGGCCGTCCCGTCGAGGAGTTGCCGCCGGAGTTTCGCGAGTGGGTGATTGAATTCGGGCAGGGGGCCGATGTCGCCCTATATCATTACGACGGGAAAGAAGTTGTGATTCTGGCGGTCCGCCACGGTCGCGAGGCCGGATACTGAGACTCGCCCCTTTGAAGCGGTTTGGAGCGGCTACGCTCCAGCGCCCTCACCGAAACTCCAAAAACACTTCCTTCCGGTGCCGCTGCTCCAGCACCGCGGCGATGCGGCGGACGATGTTGCGGCGCAGGTCCAGTTCCATGGGGATGTTGGGGTCCTGGTGCGCCTGGTTGATTTTCGTGCCTACGGCAAACTGCACCACGTCGCTATCGAGCAGCATGGAGGCCAGGCGCGTGGCGGCGTTGGGGCGCGCCGTCTCCGGCGGATCGCCCGCTTCCAGCATGGAGGCCACGCGGCCCAGCGTGAGCGTGCCTTCGGTGATCAGATCGATGCCGGGCATGCGCGCGGGCGGCGGAATTTCGGGATCGTACTCGGAGAGATCCATCTGGATATCGCGGTGCAGCAGACGCGCCAGAATGTTGGCGGTGGTGCCGCCGCAGATGACTTTCCGGCCTACGAACGTCTCGGCCAGGTCCGATAGTTCCCAATCGCGACTCTGCGAAAAGGGCGGGCCGGTGATCACCAGCAGGCGGCGCGGCTGGCGATAGTAAATCACGCAGGCGGAGGTGTCGTCCTTGGCGTTGCCGCCGTCCAGGCGATTCGCCTCGGCCACCAGGATGCGGCCCAGGTCGCGCGCCGAAATGCGGCTGTCGGCGGCGGTCTGGGTTTCGACGAACCCGGCCACGCGCTCGCGTCCCCACCCGAGCGGCGTGCGGTAATCTCCCATCCCGGCCTGGCTGACGCCATCGGAAAAAAAGACGATACGGTCGCCCAGGTGGGCGTTGAACTGGGAGTAGCGCAGTTTGCGGTCCTGCCAGTGTTCCAGGGCGATTTCGGCGCTCTCGACGGGCTCCTGCCGGCCGTCGCGGAGCAGCAGGAACGGCGGGTTGTCGTACTCGATGATGCGCGCTTTCCCGGAGCCGTGCAGGTCCACGATGGTGAACGTCGAGTAGCTGATCTTACGCACGCTGCAGATGGGCAGCGTGTTCATGATGGTCTCGGCCGAGCGCTTGATGTCCATAAAGCTGGAGGTGTACTTGAGCGCCATGCTGGCGGTGAGGTTGGCCAGCACGCTGGCCTTGATGCCGCTGCCCAGGCCGTCGGAGAGCACGGCGATGACGCGGTCTTCCTCCTTGATCTTGTGGCACAGAAAGACGTCGCCGTTGACAAGCTGGCGGTGCTTGGCCGTCTGGCAGCAATCCACTTCGATGAAGCTGCGGCTATTCCGGCTGGCCATGGTCGTCGATGCTTTCCGGCGAGAAGGAGTCCACGATGGCGTTGAGCGCGATCTCGCTTTCGGCGGCGTTCTCGCCGATCAGATAGGCGATCTGCTGCACCGTGCGCAGGTTGTTTTCGATGACGCGGCGGGCGCGGTCGATGATCTGCTCTTTCTGCACGGTGGGCTGGGTTTCGTCGCGGAAGATGCCGCCCACCACGGCGTTGCGTTCCACGTTGAAGACGGTGACGTGGAAGACGCGGTCCTGGAAGCGGATGTCGCGGCCGGGAATCTCCTCGCCGCTTTCGAGCACGCTGGAAAAGAGATTGTGGAAGGGCACCAGCGTATCGAGCGGCTGGTTCTCGAGAGCGCGCGGCTGAGGATCGTCCAGGTCGGGCGGCGCGAAGAAACGGGCGAAGCTGGGGTTGCACTCCAGAATGCGCAGGTTCTCGTCCACCAGCACCACGGCGGAGGGCATTTTCTGCATCAGCGCATGGGTCTTCTTTTCGGCCAGCTTGCGCATGTAGGTGACGCACATACGGCGCTCGGCGCGGCCCATCAGGAAAGCCGAGGCGAAGGCGCGGCAGGAATCGTAGCCGCAGCCGCCGCAATTCAGCTCGTCGGCGGGCGTGAGCTTGCCCACGAACCGCAGCACGTCGCGGATCTGGGTTTCGCTGGAGGGCGGACGCGTGGGCGGCTCGGCTGAATAGCCAGTCTCGATGGGCAACCCCACGGCAGCGTCGTCGCCGGTGCGGGCGTAGCGCAGAACGCGGCAGCGGCGGCGGATGGTACCCACACTTCCGGCGGTTTTGGGGCCGTTCACGCAGCCGCCTTCGCAGGCCAGCAATTCCAGGAACAGCGGCCGGCCGGGTTTCAACTCCTCCACGCCGTCCAGGGCGCGCTCCACGCTGTGAAGACCCGAGTACGACATGAACAGGCCTTCGGAATCGGGTTGGCGCACGCCTTCGATCATGCCGCCTTCGATAGGGTAGAAGGCTCCGGCACCCGCGGCGCGCGGCACAAAGGCGGCGTCCCCCGGCTCGGTTTCGGCGGGATTGACGCCGGCGCGTTCCAGCCAGCGGTGCAGGTCCTCGAAAGTGAGCGCGGCATCCACCAGTTCGGGATGGCGGTCGGCCTCGCCCTTCTTGGCGATGCAGGGACCGATGAAAACGACAGCAATCTCTTCGCCGAATTCCGAGCGCAGCAGGCGGGCGTGGGCCAGCATGGGAGACAGCAGCGGAGCGATGAGGCCGGTGCAATCGGGACGGTACTTGCGAATGTACTCGACCACCACCGGGCAGGCCGAGGAGATGAGGACCGGCGCGCGGCCCGATGCCAGCAGGTCGCGGCAGCCGGCCGAGACCTCTTGGGCGCCCAGGGCGGTTTCGGAAACGGCCCAGAAACCCAGGCGCTTCAGGGCGGCCACCAGGCGTGCCGGCTCGACGCCCGGAAACTCGCTGGCGAAGGAGGGAGCAAGCGACACCACCACGCGGCGTTTGGCGCGGAACAGACGCTCCACGCGGCCGTGGTCGTCGCGGACCTTCTTGGCGCCATTGGGGCAGTTCTCCACGCAATGGCCGCAGAACAGACAGCGGTCGGGTTCGATGGAAGCGTAGCCGCCGGCCACCTTGATGGCTTTCACCGGACAGCCGCGGATGCACTTGTAGCAGTCCTGGCACTCGGTGGCGACAGTATAAATGGGCTGCAGCGCGTTCACGTTTGGCCCCCTTCGCCGAACAGGCGGTCGAGCAGGGCGCGCACTTGCGCGGCGTCCACGGCGTGGTGCATGATGCCGTTCACAATGAGATTAGGCCCTCGGCTGCATCGATCTTCGCACAAGTGGCCGATGGTGGCGACCTTCGCCGTGAGCCCGCGCGCCGCCAGGTATTCCTGAATGATGCGCAGGTGCTCGCTGTTGCCCCGGGAGAAGCAGGAACTGCCCAGGCAGATCTGGATTTCATACATGAACCACCTCCCTCCGGCGGCCTCCCGGACCCGCGCCCGGAAGCCGTCCCATGGAGACGATGCGCCCGCGCAGGCACCGGCTGCAATCGGACGGGCGCTCGTTGATGCAGGCCTTGTTGGGGTAGATTTCGTAGTGGCGCCGGTAGCGCATGGGGGTAAGGTTGGGCATCACCACGTTGGCTCCGCGCGCCAGCCCGAGTTCCCGCCCGTTGATCGTGTTGATAGTCGCCAGCGCGGTAGTGGATGGGATATTGGCGTCGGGGCGGACCAGGCGCGTGAGGGCCAGCACCTTGTAGACCATCTCCTCGGTATTGGGGACTTGCTCCGTGCCCACCACTCCCTCACGGTCGTGGCCCCGGTCCGAGCCGCGACCGTCAGGGAGCGGTGGCCCCGACCCCAGCGGCGTATCCGGGTGCGGTAGAAACGGGCCGACGCCAATCATGTCCAGATCCAGTTCGCGGAACAGTTCGATATCGCGCGCCAAACTGTCGTAACTCTGGCCGGGAATGCCGATCATCACTCCGCTGCCCACTTCATAGCCGAGCGCCCGCAGACCACGCAACAGCTCGATACGGTCGGCGACGCCGCCGGGAACGGGCGGGTGGATGCGCCGGAAGAGTTCCGCATCGGAGGTTTCGAAGCGCAGCAGGTAGCGGTCCGCGCCGGCCTTGCGCCACAGCGCCAGGTCGTCCAGGCTGCGTTCGCCTAAGCTCAAAGTGACCGCCAGCGGCATCTGCGACTTGATGGCGCGCACCACGCCCGCCACCCACTCGGCCCCGAGCGCTTCACTCTCGCCGGCCTGGATCACCACCGTGCCGTAGCCCAGTCCGAAGGCGGCCTGCGCGGCTTGCAGAATCTCGTCGGCCGGCATGGTGTAACGCGTCAGCTTGCGATTGGGCGCGCGCAGCCCGCAGTAGGCGCACTGGCGGGCGCATACGTTGGAGATCTCGACCAGGCCGCGCAAATGAACCTGGTCGCCCACATTGAGTTGGCGGACGCGGTCGGCTTCGCGGTAGAGGTCGGCCAGCGCGGCCGCATCGGTTTCCGTCAGCCATCGCACGATGTCGCGGTTAAGCATGCGCGCTCCTGAGTTCGCGGTAGCGGTCGAGCGCGGCGGGGAACGGGGCGAGCGCGCGCTCGAAGATTCCGAGAGTGTAAGCGATCGCCAGGCCGTAGTTGGTAATCGGCACGCCGGCCTCGCGGCAGCGGTGGATGCGCGTCTGCATCTCGCGGCGGTTCCACATGCACGCGCCGCAGTGGACCACCAGGCGGTAGGCCGAAAGATCGGCGGGCATGTCGTGGCCCTGGCAGTGGTCGAATTCGATGGCGGCGCCGGTGTACTGGCGGATCCAGCGCGGGATCTTGACGCGGCCGATGTCGTCGGTGATGGGATGGTGGGAGCAGGCTTCGGCGATCAGCACGCGGTCGCCGGAGCGCAATCGGTCGAGAGCCAGCGCGCCTTCCACCTGTGCGGTAAGGTCGCCTTTGAGGCGCGAAAAGAGGATGGAGAAGCTGGTCATGGGCACGCCGGACGGCGTATCGGCGGCCACTTTGAGGAAGGCCTGCGAATCGGTGACCACCAGTTTGGGCGGGGCGTTGAGGCGGGCGAGCGCGGCGCGCAGTTCGCGCTCCTTGACCACCATGCAGAGCGAATCGCTATCCAGCAGGTCGCGAATGGTCTGTACCTGCGGCAGAATCAGGCGGCCCTTGGGAGCTTCTTTATCGATGGGGACCACCAGAATGGCGAGCTCGCCGGGGCCCACGAGATCGCCCACGATGGCGGGGTCGCGAAGGAATTCGGGAGGTACGGCGGCCAGCAGCGCTTCGCGGAATTCGGCGATGCCGCGGCCGTGGATGGCGTCGGTGTGGACGACGGGAATGCCTTCGAGCGTTTCCGGCGAGTGGACGTCTATCTTGTTGAGAACCGCGATGGCGGGCACGTTGCGGCCGCGGAATTCGGTCAGCAGGTCGATTTCGAACTGACCCCACTGGCCGGACTCGCAGACGATGGCGGCGATATCGGTGCGGTCGAACACCTCGCGGGTGCGGGCCATGCGCAGTTCGCCCAGCGCGCCACGATCGTCCACGCCCGCCGTGTCGATGAAGAGCACGGGGCCGAGCGGCAGGATTTCCATGGGCTTCTCCACCGGGTCGGTAGTGGTGCCGGCCTGCGCGGAGACGATGGAGACCTGTTGCCGCGTGATGGCGTTCAACAGGCTGGATTTGCCCGCATTGCGGCGTCCGAAGATGCCGATGTGCAGCCGCGTTCCCTTGGGCGAAGATTGGGTCATAATAAGATGCCCCTGCGAAAAGCCTTGTCAGCCGCCGATGAACGCGGATGAACGCCGATCGAAAAAAGCTGTGTTATCGGCGTTAATCTGCGTTCATCGGCGGCCAACATCGCTCTATTCTCTTTAGGGCCGTGCATGCTCAACTCCCCAGCCGGCACACCGCTTCGGGAGCGATGGCGCGTTCGAACTCGTCGGGCGTCATGATGCCGGAGGCGATCACCACGTCCCGGATCGCCTGGCCGGTGGCGCGCGCTTCCTGCGCTATGGAGCAAGCGCGCTGGTAGCCCAGTGCGGGAACCAGCGCGGTCGCTACGGCGGTGGATTGGTGGGTGCTCTCGCGGCAGCGCGCTTGGTTGGCGGCGATGCCCTCCACGCAATGGCGACTCAAAATGCCGCAGGCGTTGGACAGCAAGTCGAGCGATTCGAGCAGGCAGAAGGCCACCAGCGGCAGGAATGGATTCAGCTCCAGCGAGCCGGAGGCGCATGCCATCCCCAATGCGGCGTCGTACCCGAACACCAGCATGGCGCATTGCGTGACGGCCTCCGGGATCACCGGGTTGACCTTCCCTGGCATGATGGACGAACCGGCCTGGCGCTCGGGCAGGCTGATCTCGCCGTGCGTCGAGGAGAGCAGCCGCAGGTCCGAGCAGATCTTCCACAGCGACGCGGCCAGCGCCTTGAGCATCCCCGAGACTTCCACGAAGACGTCGGCGTTCTGCGTAGCCTCCACCAGGTTTTCGGCGCGCGCGAAGCCGATGCCGGTGATGGCGCGGAGTTCCTCCACCACGCGGAAGATGTAGGCGCGCGGCGCGGCCAGGCCGGTGCCGATGGCGGTGCCGCCCAGGTTGACCACCCTCAGCCGCTCCTCGCATTTGTAGATGCGCCAGCGGTCGCGGCCCAGAGCTTCGGCGTAGGCGCCCATTTCGCGGCCCAGCGTGGTGAGCACGGCGTCCTGCATTTCGGTGCGGCCGGTCTTGACGATCCCGGCGAAACGCTGTTCGGCGTTCTGAAACGCCTGTTGCAGCCCCACCACGCGCTCCTGCAACGCCGCCAGTCCGCGAATGGCAGCCAGGCGAAGGGCGGTGGGGTAGGTATCGTTGGTGGACTGATGCAGGTTCAAATCGTCGAGCGGGGAGACGCGCTGGTAAGTGCCGGGAGCCAAGCCGAGGATGGCCAGAGCGCGGTTGGCCAGAACTTCGTCCACGTTGAGATTGGTGCTGGTGCCGGCGCCGCCCTGCAACGAGTCCACTACGATGTGCGCCGCCAGTGCGCCCGAAGCCAGTTCCTGGCAGGCCTGCTCGATGGCGTCGGCTTTGGCTGGGCCGTCGCCCCAGGTTCCCAACTCGCGATTGGTGCGGGCGCAGGCCAGTTTCACGTCGCCGTAGGCGCGCGCCAGAGCGGTGTGAACCGGCCGGCCGGAGAGCGGAAAGTTCTCCAGCGCGCGCAGCGTGTGGATGCCGTAAAGGGCGTCGCCTGGGAGCTCGCACTCACCCAACAGATCGTGTTCCGTGCGAAGGCTCATAGGAAGACGTCTCTTTCGCCGCCTTGCACTTTGCGGACCAGGTGGGAAGCCAGGCGGCGCGGCGTGGATTCCATGGTCTGCAGGGTATGATCGAGGAGTTTCTCGCCGGCGGCGCGGGTTACGGGCGAAGCGTAGTCCTCCAGGTATTCCTGCAGCGTGGAGAGCGCGTTGGGTGAGCAATGATTCTTGATTTCGCCGGGCTTGGCGAGGTCCATGAAATCGCTGCCGGTGCGGCCCAGGCGGTAGCAGGCGGTGCAGAAAGACGGGATGAACCCTAGCGAGGCGACATCGCGCACCACTTCATCGAGCGTGCGGTGGTCGCCAAGTTGAAACTGCGCGGTCTCGGAGGGGCCTTCGGTGTATCCGCCCGGATCGCAGCGGCTGCCTGCGGAGATCTGGGAGATGCCCAAGTGGAAAGTCTCGCGGCGGATGGCAGCGTTCTCGCGCGTGGACATGATGAGCCCGGTGTAGGGCACGGCCAGCCGCAGAACTGCGACCAGTTTGAGAAAATCGGCGTCGCTGACGCGGTGCGCGGGGTCCAGGCTGAGCGTGGATCCGGCCGCCGGCTCGATGCGCGGAACGCTGATGGTGTGCGGGCCGCAGCCATGCACGCGTTCGAGCGAGCGGGCGTGCTCGAGCGTCGCCAGGATCTCGAAGCGCCAGTCGTAGAGCCCCAGCAGCGGGCCGATGCCGATATCGTTAATGCCGCCTTCCATGGCGCGATGCGGCGTTTCCAGGCGATAGTGGTAATCCCGCTTGGGTCCCGAAAGGTGGACGGATGCGTAAGTGGGTTGGTGGTAAGTCTCCTGGAAGATCTGGAAGGTGCCGATGTCGGCTTGCTTCAGCAGGCGGAACTGATCGAGCGTGCAGGGCGCCAGATTGACGTTGACGCGGCGGATCTCGCCGTTCCCGGAGCGGGTTTCGTAGATGGTGCGGATGGAGTCCAGAATGTATTCGAAGCCGCCGTGCGGGTAGGCTTCGCCGGAGACCATGAGGACGCGCTTGTGGCCCTGTTCCACCAGCGCTCTCACCTCGCGCGCGATTTCCTCTTGTGTGAGGGCGCGGCGGTGGGCTTCCTTGTTATGCACGCGGAAGGCGCAGTAGCTGCACTCGTTGGAACAGTAGTTGGAGATATAGAGCGGGGCGAAGAGCACCAGGCGCGAGCCGTAGATGGTGTCCTTGATGTAGCGGGCGGTCTCGAAGATTCCGGCGTCCGTTTCGGGATCGGAGGCGCAGATCAGCGTGGCGACCTGTTGGGGAGTGAGCCCCTTCATTTCGCGCGCCGCCGCCAATACTTCGCGGGCGGCGGCCTGGCCGGTTACGGCTGTTTCCAGCGCATGTTCGATACCGGCTTGATCGATGATGTCAATGGTTGCAGGCATAGTTTCCTTTTAATCTGTGGGGCAGGTTTTCAACCTGCGGCGGGTTTGTAACCCGCCTGTGCGGCTTGGGCACACTGGTCCGCAGGCCGATTGAAATCGGCCGCAGGCTGAAAGCCTGCCCCACAAATTCATGGCACTAACTCTCCGGCCAGTTTGGCGACCGCGCCATCCACCAGCTCGCGCGCCCATTCGAGCGAGCATTGTTCCACGCGCTCGCCGTTGACGCTGACGCTGGGGCCGCTGTCGCACTGCTCGAAACAGAAGTGGCCGCGAATGTCCACCACCTTCTCCAGGCCGTTCTCCTCCACGTGCCGCGTCAACCCGCGCAGGATGGCTTCGGAGCCGCGCAGGAAGCAACTGGTTCCCAGGCAGACGCTGACATCCACTTTGCGGGAGCGCACGGCGTCGAACATCGGGAAAGCGTCTTCCGCCACGCGGCGCTGGCTCTGATAATGCGTGTGCAGCAGTTCGTGCGCCTTGTGCCCGCCGGGTTGGCCTAGCGTGGTGGTGTAGCAATCGGTGACGAAAATGTTGTCCTGGCTCTTCTGAAGTTGCAACATCTTGTCGATCTGGAAGAGTCCCTTGGCGCGCTGGCGCTTGGCGATGCCATCGGGCTGGATGGGCTGTCCGGCCCCGCCGATGCAGCCGCCGGGGCAGGCCATCACTTCCACCAGGTCGAAATCGGCCTTCCCCGCCTTGACTTCTTCGGCCACGCGGCGCGCATTGGCCAATCCGTGAACCACCACTACTTTGATGGACTTGTCGCCCAGCGCCACGCGAGCGCTGCGCACGCCGCTTTCGCCGCGCACCTGCTCGAAATCCACGTTGCCGAGAGTCTTGCCGGTTACCTTCTCCGCAGCGAAGCGAAGCACCGCTTCCATCACGCCGCCCGACCCTCCGAACAGCACGCCGGCGCCGGTGGTGAAACCGAACGGCATGTCGAACGAAGACGGCTGCAGGTCGCTGAAGCGAATGCCCGCCGAGAGGATCATGCGCGCCAGTTCCACGGTGGTGAGCACGTGGTCCACGTCGCGCTGTCCCTGGGTCTTGAACTTATCGAGACCGGCCTCGTACTTCTTGGCCGTGCAGGGCATGATGGCGACCACCTTCAACTTCTCGCGATCCACGCCCAGTTTGGCGGGGAGCACCTCTTTAGCAAGCGACCCGAACATCTGCTGCGGAGAACGGCAGCTTGAGAGATTCTGCAGCAGCTCGGGATAATACTGCTCGGCGAACTTGACCCACGCCGGGCAGCAGGAGGTGAACATCGGGGTGGCGCCGCCGGAGGCTTTCCGCTGCAGAAACTCGGTGCCTTCCTCGATCACCGTGAGGTCGGCGGCGAACGACGTATCGTAGACTTCGTCGAAGCCCAACATGCGCAGCGCGGCCACCATCTGGCCGGAGGTGATGGACCCTGGCTCCATGCCGAAGCACTCGCCCAGAGCCACGCGCACGGCGGGCGCGGTCTGCGCCACAACCCGGTACTGGGAGTTGTGCAGAAGCTGCCACACATCGTCCATCTCGGGTTTGGGAGACAGCGCGCCGGTGGGGCAGACGCTGGCGCACTGGCCGCAGTTGACGCACTCCACATCGGCGAGTTGCTTGCCGAAGGAGGGAATCACGGCGGCTTCGTGTCCGCGGTAGGCGAAGTCGATGGCGCCCACGCTCTGAATCTCGTCGCAGACGCGCACGCAATCGCCGCATAGCACGCACTTATTGGGGTCGCGCACCAGCGACGGCGAGGAGACGTCCATCGGCTCCGGCTCATGAACGCTCTTGAAGCGAACCTTCTCGATGCCCAGTTGGCGCGCCAGGTTCTGCAACTGGCAGTTGGAACTGCGGGCGCAGGTGGGACAGCGCTGATCGTGGTTGGCCAGCAGCAGTTCGACCGAGATCTTGCGGATCTCGCGGATCTGCTCTGTCATGGTGCGGATCTTGAGCCCGGGCTCGGGCGGCGTGGAGCAGGCGCCCTGGATCCCCCGTCCCTCGATCTCCACCAGGCACAGGCGGCAGGCGCCGTAGACGCTCAGTTCGGAGTGGTAGCAGAACGTGGGGAGATCGATTCCGGCCTTGCGGATCATCTCCAGGATGTTGCGCTCGCCGTTGATCGCGACGGCGCGTCCGTCTATCGTCAGTTGGCCGCTCATCTTATATTCCCTCCACGGCGTTGAGCTTGCAGGCCTGGGCGCAGGCTCCGCACTTGATGCACAGGTCCGGATTGATATGGTGCGGCTTCTTCTTCTCGCCGGTGATGGCGCCCACCGCGCAGGACGGGATGCACACCCCGCAGCCCTTGCACTTCTCCTGGTTGATTTCGGGGCGAAGCAGCGCCTTGCACTGGCCGGTCGCGCAGCGCTTATTAAAGACGTGGTCCTCGTACTCCTCGCGGAAGTAGCGGAGCGTGGATAGCACCGGGTTGGGAGCGGTCTTACCGAGGCCACAGAGCGAACCGAGTTGCACCGCGCGCCCCAGCTTTTCGAGCAATTGCAAGGTCTCCGCCGTGCCGCGGCCTTCGATCACGTCGTCCAGCAGCGCCAGCAGTTGCATGGTGCCCTCGCGGCACAGTACGCACTTGCCGCAGGATTCGCGCTGCGTGAACTGCATGAAGAAACGCGCCACGCTCACCATGCAGGTGCGATGGTTCATCACCACCAGGCCGCCCGAGCCGACCATGGCGCCGACGGTTTTGAGCGAATCGAAATCGAGCGGCAGATCCAGGTGCGCGGGGGTCAGGCAGCCGCCCGAGGGCCCGCCGATTTGCACCGCCTTGAAGCCTTTCTTGCTGATCTTGCCCTTATCGTCCACCACGCCGCCGCCGATATTGAAAACGATCTCGCGTAGCGGCGTGCCGAAGGGCACTTCGATGAGCCCGGTGTTGACCACGTGCCCGGTGAGGGCGAAAGTTTTCGTTCCGGGCGAAGTCGCCGTGCCGATGGAGCGGTACGCGTCGGCGCCCTTCAGGAGGATGCGCGGCACCTGGGCCAGCGTCTCCACATTGTTGATGATGGTGGGCTTCCCTCGCAGGCCGGATTGCGCCGGAAATGGCGGTTTGGGCGCGGGCATCCCTCGCAGGCCGTCGATGGAGGCGATCATGGCGGTCTCTTCGCCGCACACGAACGCCCCGGCGCCTTCCATCACTTCGCAGCGAATGCGCTGGCCGGAACCGAAGACATTATCGCCCAGAATGCCGCTGGCTTCGGCGTCGCGCACCGCCATCCGCATGCGTTTCACAGCAAGCGGGTATTCGGCGCGGACGTAGACGTAGGCCTTATCGGCGCCGATGGCGCGGGCGGCGATCATGAGGCCTTCCACCACGCTATGCGGATCGCCTTCCATGACGCTGCGGTCCATGAAGGCTCCCGGGTCGCCTTCGTCGCCGTTGCAGATGACGTATTTCTTGGCCGAGTTCTGCGAGCGGGCGGCTTCCCACTTGCGGCCGGTGGGGAATCCGCCGCCGCCGCGTCCGCGCAGACCGGACTTGAGAATCTCCGCGCAGATATCCGCCGGCTGCATCTTGGTGTAGGCCATCTTGGCCGCATCGTAGCCGCCGATGGAGAGGTACTCGTCCAAGTTTTCGGGGTCGAGATAGCCGCAGTCCTTGAGGACAAAGCGGGTCTGGCGATTGTAGAAGGGGATCTCGTCGGTCCCTCGGCAGGTGATCTTGGTGGTAGGGTCGCGGTACAGCAGACGGTCCACGGTCTCGCCGTTGGCCAGCGTGCGCTCGGCGATTTCGGCGACATCGGCGGGGGTCACCTTGGTGTAGAAGATCTCTTCGGGCAGAATCGAAACCAGCGGGCCCATCTGGCAGAAACCCTGGCAGCCGCTCTTGGTGACGGGGCGGTGGGGGCAGGCGTCGTCGGAAAGGGACACGTCCGCGTTGAGCGCGCGGAAGGCTTCCAACACTTTCAAAGCGCCGCCGGCCGCGCATCCGGTTCCGGCGCACACGATGACGCGGCGCTGGGTGCGAAGGGCGCTATGGCCCGATAGGGGAGCGGTAGTTTCTACGCAGGTTGACATAGTGCCGCCTCCTGGGCCGCGATATCGTCCACAATGGCGATCGCCTTTTCGGGTGTAATCAGGCCGTGGACCTCATCGTCCACCACCATCACCGGCGCCAGCCCGCAGGCGCCCAGGCAAGCCACCGTTTCGACGGTGAAGAGCATGTCGGGGGTGGTGGCGCGCTTTTCGGTCACTTGCAGCCGCTCGCGGAGCGCGTCGAGGATGGGTATGGAGCGTTTCACGTGGCACGCGGTGCCGTCGCAGAGGCGGATGACGTGTTTGCCCTTAGGTACCAGCGCGAAGTGGGCGTAGAAAGTCGCCACGCCAAATACCCGGGCCGGAGTTACTCCCAGGGCTGTGGCGATGTAAGTGAGGACCTCTTCGGGTAAGTACCGATACTCTTCCTGCACGGCCTGCAGGATGGGGATGAGTCGCGCCGGGTGTCGCGCGTGACGTTCCAGGATGTCGCAAACTGTGTCAAACTTACGTGCCGCTGTGGACGGCTGTTCCAGGGTCGCTAGCATGGGTTTCTGTGCCTGCACTACGTTCCTCCATCAGCCGCCGCTCAAGTTTGAACGACAGCGATGCCAGGGAGTGGTACAGGTCTTCGTTCTGAAGAATTACAAAACCGGGTACTCGTAGATGAACTGGGGCGAAATTCCAGATAGCGCGGATGCCGCCCTCCACCATCAGGTCGGCCACCTTCTGGGCCACCGGGGCCGGGGTGGCGATCACTCCGAGGTGGATGTGCATGCGCTGGGCGAGGTCGAGCAGTTTGTCGAGATGCAGAACCTCTTTGCCATGAATCTGTTGGCCAACCTTATAGGGGTCGGTATCGAAAGCCGCGATGATGTTGAGGCCGAACTGGCGGAATTTCTCATAGCCCAGCAGGGCGCTGCCCAGGCTGCCGGCCCCCACCAGGAAGGCCTCTTTGGAATTGTTCCAGCCCAGGAAATTCTCGATCCACTGCACCAAGGCGGCCGTAGAATAGCCCACTTTGGGCTTTCCGACGATACCCGTAACTTCAATATCTTTACGGACTTGGGTGGGATCGAGGTCAAGCGCGCGGGCAATCGCGCTACAGGATGTGTAGGGAATCCCGACGGCGACCACTTCCTGCAGGAACCGATGATAGAGCGGCAGCCGGCGAAGACTACCCTCGGGGATCACACGAGGCCGTCCTGGGATGCCTGTTTCCATATCGAGAAATCTTTATCGAGAAAGCCTTCTCGATTCAGTTTTAGCAAGAGTACGGCTGGGAAGTCAAGCTCCCGACTGTCGAATCCCGCTACAGGGTACATATCGGCCGGGCGGCCGGGAATCGGAGCGCAACCGGAGGTGCTGGCGAGAACGGGTGGACTGAGACAGGCTGTAGGCCGGCTGTGCCAAACCGGGTAAGATCGGAGCTGATACGACGAAGACGCGGGGACTTCCAATGACGGTCATCGAGTTTCCCGATGAACAGGCGGCTGCGCTGAGAGCGAAGGCAACTGCGGCCGGCCTTACCCTCGATGCCTGGCTTCAGAGACTCGCGGCGGACCGGGAATATCCACTTGCCCGTCCGATCCGCCATATCGCCGACGCGATCCGTGGAGACATGCAAGATGTGCCGTCTGGGATCATGGCGCGCATGCCCGAGGACGGCGCCGGCCAGCACGACCATTTCAACTACGAATTGCCTAAGAAGGAGGCATGGAGGCACGGCCCGACACGGGTCACAGCCTGACCGATTGCATTTCGATGCAGACGATGTGCAGGGAAGGGCCGACCGATGCTCCGACTAACGACCCACCGTTCGCCGCTGCCGATCCGCCGCCTGCCCTACGCTGGCAAGACGGATGGTTTGGTCTTGCGGTAGCGAGGAGACTACTTCAGGGCCAGCGTCACGGCTGGGCCCTGCTGCTCCGTGGGAATGCCGGAAACCATGAAGTAGACCGAAACGGCTGAACCAGTTGGCGCATTGAGGGGCACCGTGAAATTTACCTGGACTGCGCCTGCGACCAAGTCCGGAGCTTGCCCGGAATACACCACCTGACCCTGGGGCGCGCTGTAGCTGAAGCTTCCGAAGTCTACGCTCGGCTGATTGAGCAAAGCGGCCAACGTTGCGGCCGTGCCGCCCACGATCTGGCCGTCGGCGTACGACTGGCTGAAAGCGCCGGCCCCGGTCATCCAGATCGTCACGACGGACCCGCGTGCGGCAGGGTTGGACGGGCTGTTGAGCGTACCATCCTGATTGAGTGCGACGGCTTGCGCGCTGCTTACATAGGTGAAGACGCCTGGGGCGGCCGCACTCACCGATAGTGTGGTCCCCTGCGACACCGCGCCGTGGTAACCGACCACCAGTTGGGTGCTGGATTTGCCCGCCAGCCCGAAGGGTACGATGGCGTTCACTTGGTTGGGCCCGGCATACAGCAGGGGCGCGGGTGTCCCATCGAACGTCACACCGACGCCCGCCAGCGATTGAGCGATGCGGCCCTGGCTGTCCAGCACCGCGCCCGCGCCGCCAGCCGGTCCCAGTACCTGGCCGAATATGGAAACGATCTCTCCCGGCGCGACCGGTCCCGTTTGGTAGCTGGCTGCGTTCACCACGCACGCCGGCTCGACGTACGGCGCGGAGTAGCCACGGGTCAGATCGAGCACAGCCAGAAATCCTATGCCGTTGCTGACGTAGAACTTCGTCTGGATGGCACCCGCCGTCACCGGGAAATTGGGCGACGCCGAAACTCCTCCCAGAAACAGCACTCCCTGGCCGGCTGCCGCGGTAAGCACGTTATCGTACAAATTCCCGCCGAGAAAAGTGGACCAGGCAATCTGGCCCAGGCTGGTGAGGGCGGTGACAAACCCAGTCCCGCCGGTGATCTCCGCCGATGCCGCGTTGCAGTGCTGGATCGCACCCGAGGTGATGGGGAAATCCTTGGATTCCGTGATGCCGGCCACGTAGGCGGTCCCGGAGGCATCCACTGTCAGCGCATCGACCGTGTCGTTCGAGCCACCGCCCAAGTATGTGGAATATGCGAGCGAAGCTCCATTGGGAGCCAATCTGGCGACGAAGCCATCACTGCAGGGCACGGAGGCACCGTTGAACGTGCTGCAGGTGCCCGCTGCAAGATGCGGCTGCAAGGCGTTGGCGGTTGGGAAATTGGATGACTGCGTGGTCCCGGCAACCAGGATGAATCCCTGCGAATCCACCGCAATGCCGCTTCCCGAATCGGCGCCATCGCCACCCAGGCGGGTGGAGTACAAGAGCGACGACAGATCGCCGCTCAGCTTGGTGACAAAGGCGTCCGGACAGGCAGTCGAGACCTGTCCGGAGACGCTCTGGCAGACCCCGCCACCGGCTGTGGACTGAAATGGGTTGCGGAGCGGGAAATCGGCCGAGGTAGTGCTGCCGGTGAGGTAGACGTTGCCGGATTGGTCCAGGGCGACGGCCGCGGCCGAATCGTCGCCGCTACCTCCCAACAGGGTGGAAGCCAGCAAAGTCATGCCGGTCGCGCGCCAGTGCATGACAAACGCATCGCCGCACGTCAGTTGCTGGACGCTGTTGCTACAATTCCCGCCGCCCGCGTTAGGCTGGAGCGCATTGAGCAGCGGAAACGCGCCCGAGGCGGTATGGCCGGCCACGTAGAGATCGCCCCCGGCGCCAATCGCAAGCGCGTACGGTGCGTCGTTCGAGCCGCCAAGATACGTGCCGTACAGCAGGCTCGATCCCGATGCGTCCAACTGGACCAGGAACCCTCCGGCCCCGGTCTTCTGAAGCGCATTGGCCGTAATTGGAAAATCCGCGGAGTTAGTGGTTCCGGCAACATAGACGTTGCCCGCCGCATCGACCGCGATTGCGGTCCCTCGATCAGTCCCTTTGCCGCCCAGGTAAGTGGACCAGAGCAACGCTCCGGCGGCGCTGATTTTGGCCACGAAAGCATCCGTACCTCCGACGAGTTGCGGATGGTAGGAACCGGCCGTCGTCGGAAAGCCGCCGTCCGTGACGCCGGTGAGGTAGACGTTTCCCTGCGCATCCACGGTGGCTGCGTTTACGGCGGTATCCGGGTTGTTCCCGAACGCACCGCCGCCCAGATACGTGGCGTAACTCAACATCGGACCCACAGCGGCCGCTACTGCTACAGTACCGTGGCCGAACAACGCGCAGGGCAGTATAAGAAGACGCAAGTAGGCGTAATTCATGGTTGACACAGTTACCGCGTGAGCAAGCCGAAGGCCGTTCCCTCGGATGGCGCAAATCCTTATGCGGGAGCGGCGCCTTTGTGCCAAGTGCAGAAGCTCAAACAGGTAGCAGACAGCTTACCGGGAGTTTCTGGCATCCGCGGCACAAGCTGCCGCCGGACTCGCATCGAGGGCACGACAAGTTAGCATTGCTCCAATACCAGAAATCACGGAGCCCTTTCCTGTACCGCGTGAAAGACTTGGTAAGATCCGCGCCGATACGATGGCGACGCGGGAAGTTCCTTATGAGGGTGATTGAGCTTCCCGACGAACGGGCCGCGGACCTTACCGACGGGCTTGCCCTTCCACCTCGCGCAACCGGCGCAAGGCTTCCTCACAGGCGGCGCACAACGGCGGCAGGTCGATTTGCACAATGTCCCAAAGCCGATCTTCCCGGATGGCGTCGTACTCGTGGCGCAAGCGGTTGCCGAGCGCTTTGATCTCCTGCCACGGCTGACCGGGGACGAGGGACGCGGCCAGATCGCCCAGTTTCGCCGCGGCTTCGCTAATCCGTTCGAGGCAACGCTCCACCGCATCGTAGGTTTTCTGGTCCCGCCCGAACTCTGTCAACTCCATGCCAGCGACGTAGCCTTGAATCACTTGCACGTTTTCGACGATGTCTTCCAGGCGGCGGCCCGGCTTGTCAGAAGGCAAGGGTGCGGTCCCGGTCGATTTCCGTTTGAAACCGTTTCTTGCGCACGGGCTCTTCGATGACATCCACTTTGCAGCCCAGAATGCCGGCCAAGCGCCCTTCGAGTTCGTCCAGGCGGTGGAAATAATCGAGGCCCGGCGCCGAGAACTTCTCGCTCAGGCGTACCGCTACATCGACGTCGCGAGCGAACTCTTCCCCGCGCGCGACCGAGCCGAACAGGGACACGCTCAACACACCAGTCGTGCGGAGTTCCTCTTCATGCGCCTTCAAGGCAGCTATGACGTGGTGGCGGTCCATGCAACCAATCTTGCACAACTCCGGCCCGCAGGCAACCGGCAGTATTGGCGCGCCGCGCAAGCCCTCCCGGTACGGGGTTCCCTCACTGCTGCTGCTGCTGTTGCTGTTCCGCCGCGGCGGCGTCGGCTTCGGTCTCGGCGCGCTCGTTCTGCAGAATGGACGACCAATCCTCCGACTCCATGGCGGTCTCCGGAGGCGGCGCTTTGTCCGACGGCGCCACACGTACCGCAACCGTCAACTCGCTGTTGGCTCCGCCCTTGAAGACGCCGCGGGTGGGAGGGACGTCGGCATAATCCCGTCCGACGGCGGTGCGCACGTGGGTCTCGCCGGCCAGCACGTTGTTGGTGGGGTCCAGGCCGATCCAGCCCAGTTCCGGCAGGTAAGCTTCCACCCAGGCGTGGGTGGCGCCTTCGCTCGACCGGGTCTTCTCTCCGGAGCGGTGGAACAGGTATCCGCTGACGTAGCGGCAGGGGATGCCCAGGCGGCGCACCAGGGCGATCATGATGTGCGAATAGTCCTGGCAGACTCCCTGGCGGTTGCGCAGCGCATCGTCCACGGGCGAATCCACGCGCGTGCTTTTGGGAACGTAGGCGATCGCCTGGTAGACCGCGGAATTGAGCCCGAGCAGCACTTCCAGCGGATCGCGTTTGCGTACCTCATACCCCGTTGGCAGGTTCAACTCGCGCGCGAAAGACCCGATCGCATCGGTCCATTGCGCGAATTGGCTGGGCGCCAGCATTTCCCAGAAATCGCGGGCGGCGATGTGCTCGTCAAGCCGCATCCACACGTCGGGCTCCAGTCCGGCGGGAAGCACGGGTTGCCCGGCGACGTCCACCATGGCTTCGGCGATGATGGTCAACTGGCGGTGCGCGCTGGGCACGTCGAAGTGGTGTACCACGTTGCCCAGGTAATCGCGGTAGGAGCGCACGGTGACTCGCGGCGTCACGCTCACCTCAAAGTTCAGGCAGCGTTGCGGACCCTCCGAACGCGGGTTCATGCGCAACTCCATGACGCTTTCGCTGACCGGCGCGGAGTAGCGGAATTTCGTGAGATGGCGGATGGAATAGAACATTAGACCTCCAGCGCGGCCTCGATCGGGTAGCTGATATACACCTGGTAGATGCCACCGTGGATCTGTCCGCAGAGACGGCGGATGCTGGTGGAGAACTCGTGCAGGTTGCTCATGATTTCCTCGATGGGGGTGTAGCTGAGCGCGGCGGTGAGGCGGCCGGCCAGTTTGCCCAGGCGCTCGGCTCTTCGCGATGCGGTGGCCTGGTGGACGGATTCGAGCGACCCCCGAAGCCGCTCCACGCCGAAGCGGACGGAGTGCGGGAACTCGGCGTTGAGCAACAGAAATTCGGCCACCCGCTCGGGACGCATCTCCGCGGTATAGACCTTGCAATAGGCTTCGAAGGAACTGCAGGAGCGCAGCAGGCCGATCCATTCCATGTGCTCGGCGACGCTCATGGAATCGGCGCCGGGGTGGTAGAAGGCGCGGAAATGGGCGCTCAGCAGGCGGACGGTCTGCTGGACGCGCTCGATGGAGCGGCCCACCTGGATGAACTGCCAGCCTTCGCCGTGCAGCATGGTGGTGTCGGTGATGCCCTGGAACAGGCGCGAACTGCGGATGACCGAAGTCACCACGTCCTGCGGCCGGCTGCCGAAAAACTCGGGCTCGGCGATGCGTTTGGACTCGTGAAACAGCCGGTTCAGTTCCTCCCACATTTCCGAACTGATCTGTTCGCGCACCTGGCGGGCGTTCTCGCGGGCGGAGGCGATGGCGCTCGCCATCTGGTCCAGGGCGTAGGTTTGGGCGGCGGCAAAGGCGTCGTCCCGCACTTCCTCTTTGTAGCCCAAAGCGGCCAGGACGTGCCGCCAGCGCGCTTCCGCGGCCGACCCGGCGTCGTGCTCCAGCATCAGGTTCCAATGCACCCCCATGACGCGCGCGGTATGTTCGGCGCGCTCCATGTAACGGCTCATCCAATACAGACTGTCGGCAACTCGCGAAAGCATCGCATCCCCCTTAATGCAGTACCCAGGTATCCTTACTGCCCCCGCCCTGCGACGAATTCACCACCAGCGAACCCTTGCGCAGGGCCACGCGCGTCAACCCTCCGGGCACGATGGTCGGCTTGTCGCCGAAGAGAATGTACGGGCGCAGGTCCACGTGGCGCGGCTCCACGCTGCCGTCCAGGAAACAGGGGGCGCGGGAAAGTTGCATGGTGGGCTGCGCGATGTAGTTCCGCGGGTCGTCCTGAATGCGCCGGCGGAACTCCTCGCGCTCGGCCGCGGTGCTGCTGGGGCCGATCAGCATCCCGTAGCCGCCCGATTCTCCGACGGCTTTGACCACGTACTTGTCCAGGCGCTCCAGCACGTGCGAACGCTGGACGGGATCGCTGCACAGGTACGTTTCGACGTTATCGAGGATGGGGTCTTCGTTCAGAAAATAGCGGATGATCCTGGGCACGTAGGCGTACAGCGCCTTGTCGTCGGCCACGCCGGTGCCCAGCGCATTGGCCAGCGTCACGTTCCCCGAGCGGTAGGCGCTGAAGAGGCCGGCCACGCCAAGGGAAGAATCCGGACGGAAGACCAGGGGATCGATGAAATCGTCGTCCACGCGGCGGTAGATCACGTCCACGCGCCGCAGGCCGGCGGTGGTGCGCATGTAGACGGTGTTGTCGTGGACCGCCAGGTCGCGCCCCTCCACCAGTTCGATGCCCATCTGGCGCGCCAGAAAGGCGTGTTCGAAATACGCCGAGTTGTAGACGCCCGGCGTGAGCAGCACGATGTTGGGGTCGGGGCGGCCCTCGGGACCGAGCGCGCGCAGGGTGCCGAGCAGCGCTTCGCTGTAGTGATCGATGGGCCGCACGCCGGCGGTGCGGAACAATTCGGGGAAGATGCGCCGCATCACCTGGCGCGAGGTGAGCATGTAGGAGACGCCGCTGGGGACGCGGAGGTTGTCCTCCAGCACCACGAAGCGGCCGTCGGGCAGGCGGATGAGGTCGGTGCCGATCACCGTGATATAGATGTTGCGCGGCACCGTGAATTCGCGCATCTGGCGGCGGAAATGTTTGCAGGAGTAGACGATCTCGCGCGGCACCACGCCATCGTCCAGCGAGCGGCCTTCGTTGTAGATATCGCGCAGAAACAGATTCAGAGCGGTGATGCGTTGGATCAGCCCGCGCTCGATGGTTCCCCATTCCTTGCTGGTAATGATGCGCGGCAGCAGGTCATGGGGGAAGATCCGTTCGGTGCCCTCGTCGCGGCCATAGACCGTGAAGGTGATGCCCTGGTGCAGAAACGAAGTGTCGGCGGCCTGTTTGCGGCGGCGCATTTCGGTGAGGGGCAAGTCGCGCAGCAGGTCGTAGAGGCCGCGGTAATGCGCGCGCGGAACGCCCTCCGCCTCAAACATCTCGTCATAGGCCGAGTCGAGCCAATAATCTTGAAATCGGGTGTGGTCGGTGTCCGCGTCGAATCTGGCAGTCGCCATGCGCTCCCCTTCTTCGACGTGGAAGTCAAAATTAGTTTACCATGCCCACTTCGGCGACTGAAAAGTGGTCCTCCTTTGGAACCGCGGATGTGAATGAGCGGCCCGGGCGGCGCGGCCATCCCGCCGCCACAGACAACCGATTCATGCGAGCGCCGCTCAGCGTGCCGCGCGGAAAGATCGGGCGAAAAAGCGTAAGCATTCGCGCCCGCACTCGTGCGCAATGCCAATTGCTTTTCCCAATATCGGAAATACTGCGGAATTTGTGGGGCAGGTTGTCAGCCTGCCCCACATAAGACAGCTTGCGAGACTCAATCAATACCGGTGTCCGGTTGTGAGAATACTAAGTGGCACTGCGCACTAGACGAACTGCCGTCTCGCCCTTGTGCGGCGGGTTCTTTCACGGCTTCCGACACTCGCGGTTTCAGGGGCGGTGTAAGTACCGGGCATGAGCCCGAACCTTCCGCCATCGGCTATACTGCACATGGAGAATCAGATGTCCAAGTCGCTTATCGCTCTATTACTGCTCCCGCTGGGACTGGCCGTCGGCCAGGAACAGAAGCCGGTTGCGCTGCCAACCCCTCAAACTACCGGTGGCAAGCCGTTGATGCAGGTGCTCAAGGAGCGCAAGTCCGTCCGCGAATTCGGATCGGAGGCGGTTTCCCGGCAGGTGCTCTCGAACCTTCTCTGGGCCGCCTGGGGCATCACCCGCGACGACGGCCGCCGCACCGCGCCTTCGGCATCCAACCACCAGGAAATCGACGTCTACGTGGTCATGGCGGAGGGCGCCTACATCTACGACGCCAAGGCCAACGTGCTGAAACCCGTGGTCTCGACCGACCTGCGCAAGCTCGCCGGGACCCAGGCATATGTCGCCGACGCGCCCGTCAACCTGGTCTATGTCGCCGACACCACTAAGTTGGGCGGCGACGACGCGGGCCGGCTGGCCACCGCCAACGCCGACGCCGGGTTCATCGCGCAAAACGTGTACCTGTTCTGCGCTTCCGAAGGGCTGGGGACAGTGGTGCGCGCGTCGGTGAACCGCGCCGATCTGGGCAAGGCTCTGAATCTGCGCGCCGAGCAGCGTATCATTCTGGCGCAGACCGTGGGCTATGCCAAAAAGTCCGCCGGCAACTGACACCGCAATCAGCGATTGCCCGCCAGTTTGTTGAACGCGTCCACCAGCTCTTGCGCCTGCTTCGCCGTGTAGTTGGCCGCAATGTAGACGAAGCGCGAAGCCGCCATTACCGTAGGAGCCGCCACCACTCGCCCGTTCACCAGGATGCCCACGCGATTGCCGATATTCTTGCGCGTGATCTCCAGTTCGCGGATGGCGGCGCTCTCGCGGAGCGTCAGAAAGACCACGGGAAGTCCCTGAGAATTCTGGCGGAGTTCCGCCGACCGTACGTCCTTCTGCGTCAGGAATGGCGCGCCATCCAGGCAGAGCGCAGCGTCCACGCCCGGGAACCTGACCGGTTGGCCGGCGCCCGGGCTGGAGCAGGGAACCAGCACGTGTACCGCCAAGGTGACCGGCACGGGAGATGGACTTTGCGCCAAGCCGTTGGCGAGAATCCCGAGGAGCACGAGCGGCGTTGGCACCGTCATGCTCCCAGAATAACAATCAGGCGCTCAATGCCGGTTGGATGCGGCGCAGGGTCTGAACCAGTTCGTCGATGTTGACCGGTTTGGAGAGGTAGTCGTCCATGCCGGCTTCCAGGCAATGCGCGCGGTCCTCGGGGAACGCCCCGGCGGTCATGGCGACAATGCGGGGCTGGGCGTCGGCCGGATAGCTTCGGCGGATGCGCCGGGTGGCCTCCAGCCCATCCATAACGGGCATCTGCACGTCCATCAAGATGACGTCGTAGGCGGTTCGCGAGAGGCTCTCCAGCGCCTCGACGCCGTTGTTGGCCAGGGCGGCGCGGATGCCCAACCGTTGCAGGGTCATGGAGAGCAGTTTGCGGTTGACGGCATTGTCGTCCACCACCATCAGGCGCATTTTCGGAATGTCGGAGGTCCGAATCTCGGCGAGGCCCGTGGCGCGCGCAGGCGCGATCGAGTCCCGCTCCACCGCCAGTGCGCGGATGGTGAAGCGGAAAGTCGAGCCGATGCCGACTTGGCTCTCCAAAGCCATGGCGCCACCCATCTGTTCGGCCAGCGATTTGCTGATGGAGAGCCCCAGCCCGGTGCCCCCGTACTTGCGGCTGATGGAGGCGTCAACCTGGTTGAAGGAGTCGAAGATGCGCGCCTGGTGTTCTTCCGGAATGCCGGGGCCGGTGTCGCGGACCACGAACGAGATTACGTGGCGTCCCTCTTCGGCGAGGCGCGCGGAAACCGACAGCGAGACTTCGCCGCGCTCGGTGAACTTGACGGCGTTTCCCAGCAGGTTGACCAGAATCTGGCGTATCCGCACCACGTCGCCCAGGATAGTGGGCGGAGTGGACGGGTCGATGGCGACGGTCAGGCGAAGGTGCTTCTCGGCTGCCTGCATAGCCAGCAGGCCGACCGCCTGTTCGAGGGTCTTGCACAAGTCCAGCGGCCGGCACTCCAGGGCCAGTTTGCCGGCGCTGATCTTGGAGAAATCCAGGATGTCGTTGATGAGCGTGAGGAGAGCTTCGCCGCTGGAGCGAATCTGCTCCACGTAGTCCTGCTGCTCGGAGTTGAGCGGCGTGGCGGCCAGAAGATTGGTGAAGCCGATCACCCCCGTCATAGGGGTGCGGATCTCGTGGCTCATATTGGCCAGCAGCAGGCTCTTGGCGCGGTTGGCTGCGTCGGCCTGCAGTGTTGCCCGGCGCAGTTGTTCCTCGTGGCGAAGGCGCGCGCGGCGGTCCGCCAGCATGGCGGCCACCTCGGCGGTAAGAATGTCGATCTGGCCGGCACGGTCGGATTCCGGTTCGCCGCCTCCGGCCAGCACCACCGTGCCTTCGGCGCAGCCATCCACCGAGACCGGCAGCACCATATCCGCGGTCCGCAGGAGCGGCGAGTCCTGGGAGAGATCAACGGGCAGATCCTCCATGCCCGGCGCGCTCACGGGTACGGCGGCTACCGGCCGGAAACCCGTGCCGGCGCGCTCGGCGTAACAGGCGCGCGCGAAGCCGTACTGCTGAACGAGGGCAGAAAGGAACGTCTGCCAGAGCATTTCTTCGGATGCGTCCGGACTGGTTCCGCGCAGGGCAACCAGTACGCACTGGAAAGCGATCAGGTCCGAAAGCCTTCGTTCCAGATCGCGTGGCAGCATGCTCACCTATCCTCCCCGGTTCTGTTCGAGACTCTCGCGGGCGCGGCGGTACAGATCGTCGGCGGAGTCTCCCGCGCGGTATTCGGCGCCACCCGACGCCACGGTCGCGCTGACCCGTTTGGTGCCGCCATCCACGGTATACCGGCTGTCGCTGGCGAACCGCCGGCAGATCGCGCGGCAGCCTTCCAGGCGGACCGGCAGGCGGCCTTCGGCGATGGCCAGGAACTCGTCGGCGCCCCAGCGAAAGAGCGTGTCGTTCTCCGGAAAGTAGTCGCTGAGGGTATGCGCCAGCGCCTGCAGCAGCTTATCGCCGAAAGGCGTACCGTTCACGCGGTTGATCTCGCGGAAGCCCTCGACATCGAACAGCAGAACGCACACCGGCGAGGGGCGCTTCGAGATTTGACGCAACTGCTGGTCGGCGTCGCGGCGGCTGCCCAGCCCCGTGAGCCGGTCGAAGCGGGACTCCGTGCGCGCCATCTCGAGACGCTGCTGAAAGGAGCTAATCTGCGACTCGAAGTGGCGGACGGACTCTTCGCTTTCGCGGCGCATCTCCTTTACGGA
>Ga0181529_10000153_pt1 | contig 95496 bp, 70 predicted proteins | sample PEATcosm2014_Bin_36_FD_119763 | JGI IMG/M metagenome (GOLD analysis project Ga0181529, IMG submission 119763) | Peatland microbial communities from MTU Mesocosm Facility, Houghton, MI, USA - PEATcosm2014_Bin10_30_metaG | ecosystem: Environmental > Terrestrial > Soil > Wetlands > Peat | place...
CATCGACATCGACGAGGGAAAGCCCTTTTACGTCTCCCGCATCGAGTTCCAGGGCAACCGCATCACCCGCGACAAGGTGATTCGCCGCGAACTGATGCTGGAGGAAGGCCAGGTCTACAACTCGCAACTCTGGGAGTACAGCCTGCTCCGCCTCAACCAGCTCGAGTACTTTGAACCGCTCAAGGTGGATCAGGACTCGGAAGCCCACCAGGATGCCGAGGCTGGCACCGTGGACCTGCTGCTCAAGGTCAAGGAGAAGGGCAAGAACTCAATCGGCCTGAACGGCGGCATGAGCGGCCTCTCCGGCGCCTTCCTGGGCGTCAACTACCAGACCAACAACTTCCTCGGCTTGGGCGAAACGCTCAGCCTGCAGGGCAATCTGGGTAACGTGAGCCGCACCTTCATGTTCGGCTTCTCCCAGCCCTACATTCGCAATCGCCCGCTCAATCTGGGCTTCCAGATATTCAACAACAAGCAGGACTTCAACGCGGCCAAAAACTACCAGGCCACCACCGGCCAGTCGGTCAACCTGACTGCGGCGCAGCAATCGCTGACGCAGAACTACAACCAGGCTTCCACCGGCATGAACTTCTCGCTCAGCTATCCGCTCAAGCGGCACGCCTTCCAGCGCGTCGGTTTCACCTATTCGCTGAGCAAATCGACGATTACCGCCTTCTCCACCGCATCGCAGAACTTCTTCCAGACCATCAGCTTCCGCTCCGGCATCCAGGGTTCCAATGCGCTGGCTGGCATCGTCAACAGCGACGTCTCCCTGAGCTACATCTACAACACCGTCAACAATCCCATGCGTCCGCGCAACGGCAAGGAATACACCCTGGTAGTCCAGACCTCCGGCATCTGGGGCAACGTCCGTTATGTCGCGCCCATGCTGGCTTACAAGCAGTTCATGCCAATGCACTACCTCACACCGTCGCAGTCTGGGCGCAACGTGCTCGGCCTGCGCGCCCAGTTGGGCTATGTGCAGGGCTTCGGCGGCGCCGTCGCTCCGCCCAACAACCGCTTCTACTCCGGCGGTGAGGGCGACTTGCGCGGCTTCGACGTCCGTGGCGCCACCCCCTACGGCTATGTCCCCACACGCATCAACCTGCAGTTGACCAACCCGGACGGCACCTGCGTTCCCCGCGACCCAACCAATCCGCAGTTGAACCAGTGCATTCAGGTGCCGCTGCCGATTTACGGCATTGCCTCCATTGGCGGCGATACCAACCTCACCACCAATGCCGAGTACCGCATTCCCATCGCCGGTCCGGTGACCTTCTCCTTCTTCAACGACTTCGGCGTCGACACGGCCCTCAACAAGGGGCAGTTGAAGCAGAGTCCGGAAGGTTTTGCCTCGCTCACCGCGCCGCTCTATGGCTGCCCGGTGTGGAACAACGGCGCCTGCCAGGGCGGCATTCCGGGCTCGCAGGTTGGCTTCCAGCGCAATATCCACCCCATCGCCGGCACCAACTTCGTTCCGCGCATGTCCACCGGCGCTGAGCTCTCCGTGATCATGCCCGTCATCAACGCGCCCTTCCGCCTCTACTATGCCTACAACCCCCTGCGGCTCTATGAGAGGCCCTATTGCAACCTTGGACTTGGAAGCAAGAATCAGAGTTGCTCGGCACAGTTGATCACGCGCGATATGTTCCCGACGGGCGGCGCGGGCGACTACACCTACAACGAAGCGATTGAGGCTTACGGAGCGCGGAACGACTTCCGCGAACCGCGCAAGACCTTCCGCCTGACGGTTTCCACCACCTTCTAGGGGCAGAATTCAACAAGCAAGTCTCTGGGGCCGCTCGCAATGAGCGGCCCTTTTGCTGGTGCAAACGCCGACTTCTCCTCCATCAACATCTGCTTCGGCCCTTGACACAGGCGGCGCGCTCACGCAATCTGGTCACCATGCAAAGCCTTGGATTGTCTGGAAAGAGCGATCGCTCTGACGGTCGTTTGAAAAGCATCTTCTGGCCCACCGTGGAGAACGCCTGGGACGTGGATTACCTGGGCCAACAGGGCTTCTGGATCTGCTTTCTGATTGCCGTCTTTCAGTTGGGGTTCTCGCTCTTCACCGGCAACCCGCTGCTCATCGCCCTGGGCTTTCTGGGCGGTTTGGTCTACTTTACGGGCGGCATGGGCGTCAGAGAGAAATGCTGGCCGGCGGCGGCCCTGATCTTTGCCTGCTATCTCGTGGATACGCTCTACACCATGCTCTCCGGCCTCTTCTTCACCCCCGGCGGGGTGCTGAGAATCCTTTTCCTCGGCCTGCTGTTGACCAACCTGCGCGCTACCTTCATCGCCTCGGAATGGCGGCCGGCCGCCGAGGGCGAAGACATCCCCCTGCGATTCAGTGATTCGCTGCGCGACAAACTGGTCGATGATTGGCCGCCGAAACTTTGGCCCCGGCTGCAAATTCCCTTCTATGTCCTGGCTGTGCTGTGGCTGATTCTGAGTCTGTTGGGGCTGATCGGCGTCATGATGATACGGCTGGGGATTCTGCCCCTCCATGGCGTCCAATAAGCGTGGGCGGCAAGGTATGAAGCGGACGGCAAGCCCGGAATATTTACCATTTGCCGGTTTGACGCTCCCAGCCTGGCCTCCTATAATCCATCTAGTTCCTGCTGACGTCTCCGGCCGCGTCTTTTCTTGCCTCTGCCCCATCTGGCACAGAGTCCCGGAATAGACCGCGAGGCTCCTCAGGAGGCACAGACTTGTTTCCGCACCCAGGCGCGGACAAACCCACAGGAATTCCGAAGGAGCTTTACATTCGCATGAAGCGCTCGCTTGCACTTATCGCTACGCTGGCCTCGGGCTTGGTCCTGAGCGCCGCTGCCCAAACTTTGCCTGCTCCCGCCGCCGCGGCGCCTGCCGGTCCAGCCAAGATTGCCGTCATCGCCTTTCAGGTGGCCGTGGCCCAAACCAATGAGGGCCAGCGCAACTTCGCCGACCTGCAAAAGAAGTACGATCCCAAACGCCAGCAACTGAAGGCCCTGAGCGACGATATCGACAGCCTGACCAAACAGCTCCAGGCCCAGGGCGACAAGCTGAGCGATGCCGAACGCGCCAGCCGCGCCAAGGCCATCGACGACAAAAAGAAGCAGTTGGAGCGTCAGGCCGAGGATGCCCAGAACGACTTCCAGGCTGAGATGCAGGAGCTTTACAACGGCTTGGCCTCCAAGGTGTACGACGTTCTGGCCGGCTACGCGCAGCAGCAGGGATTCACCCTCGTGCTGGACGTTGCCCAGCAGCAGAATCCGGTGCTCTACGCCAGCGAGTCCACCAACATCACCAAGCAGATCATCGATGCCTACAACTTGAAGTCGGGCGTGCCCGCTCCTCCGGCCCAGCCGGCAGCAGCGGCGCCGGCAAAACCGGCTGCCAAGCCTCCCGTCAAGCACTAAGAGTTTCGCAGCTCGAAGGCAAGGTCAAAAGCCCCGCATCGCGGGGCTTTTGTCGTTGCAGTGATATTTTTTCAAGAGCGCTGGAACGCTTGCTCGCCAGTCCACGCTATCCCCTGTGACTTCTCAGCACTTTCTTGTGGAAAAATCTGTGGATTACTTTCGCGAATCTGGTGAAAGAATTCAGAATTCTCCTCTTGCCAAAAACTGTTCTCTTCTGGTAGGCAGCGTAACTCCTTATTTATCAATCAACCTCAAGAGATCGCCCTCTTCCCCTTGAGGTTAGGAAGCGTCGGCGGCGTGTCTGAGGGCTTCCCAGGGTTATCCACAAATGCGAATGAATGAATTGTGAATTGGATCACAGATTGACGCTCACTTTTGCGCGTCTTCGCCGATCCTCAGCACCGCCAGGAAGGCTTCCTGCGGGATGTCCACCTTGCCGATGCGCTTCATCCGCTTCTTGCCTTCCTTCTGTTTTTCCAATAGCTTGCGCTTGCGGCTGATGTCGCCGCCGTAGCACTTGGCCAATACGTTTTTGCGCAGCGGGCTCACCGTCTCCCGGGAGATGATCTTGGCGCCGATGGCCGCCTGGATGGCCACCTCGAACTGCTGCCGAGGAATCAATTCACGCATCTTCGAGACCAGCGCCCGGCCGCGCTCGTAGGCAACGTCGTGGTGGACGATGATCGAGAGCGCATCCACCGGCTCGCCGGAGACCAGGATGTCCAGCTTGACCATCGGCGACTCCCACTCGCCGGCCAATTGATAGTCCAGCGACGCATAGCCGCGGGAGATGGATTTAAGCCGGTCGTAGAAGTCGAGCACAATCTCGTTGAGCGGCAACTCGTAGGTCAGCAGCACGCGGGTGGGGGTGATGTACTCGAAGTTCAACTGCTTGCCGCGTTTTTCCTCCACCAGCTTGAAGATCCCGCCCACGTATTCCTCGTTGGTAAGAATCTTGGCCAGGATGACCGGCTCGCGGATGGATTCGATGTTCGTGGGATCGGGCCAGCGCGAGGGATTGTCCACTTCCATTACGCTGCCGTCGGTCAGCGTGATGTGGTAGCGCACGCCGGGAGCGGTGGTGATCAGGTCCAGTTGGTACTCGCGCTCCAGCCGCTCCTGGATGATCTCCATGTGCAGCAGCCCGAGAAACCCGCAGCGGAAGCCGAAGCCCAGGGCCGCCGAGCTCTCCGGCTCGAAGAAAAATGACGAATCGTTGAGACGCAGTTTCTCCAGCGCGTCGCGCAGCAGCGTGTGCTCGTGCGAGTCCACCGTGTAGAGTCCGGCGAAGACCATCGGCTTGATGTCTTCAAAGCCCGGCAACTGCGCGGCGGCGGGCCTGGTGTCGTCGGTTACGGTGTCGCCGATCTTGGTGTCGCTGACGGTTTTGATGGTGGCCGCGAAGAAGCCTACCTCGCCGGCGCGCAGTTCGCCGATCTCCACCGGTTTGGGCATCAGCACGCCCATGGACTCCACTTCAAAAGCTTTCCCATTCGACATCAGGCGGATGCGCTGGCCCTTGCGCAGCGTGCCCTGCATGACGCGCACCAGCACGATGACGCCGCGATACGCATCGAACCACGAGTCGAAGATCAGCGCCTGCAAAGGCGCGGCGGGGTCGCCCGTGGGCGGCGGCAGGCGGTGAACAATGGCTTCCAGCACCTCGGCGACGCCCTGGCCTGTCTTGGCGCTTACCGGGATGGCGTCGGTGGCGTCCAACCCTACAGCCTTTTCGATGGCCTCCTGGGTGCGCACGATGTCCGCCGAGGGCAGATCGATTTTATTGATGACCGGAATAATTTCCAGGCCGTGGTTGATGGCCAGATACGCATTGGCCAGTGTCTGCGCCTCCACACCCTGGCTGGCGTCCACCACCAGCAGCGCGCCCTCGCACGAGGCCAGCGAGCGCGAAACCTCATAGCTGAAGTCCACGTGTCCCGGCGTGTCGATCAAGTTGAGCTGGTAGGTGTTGCCGTCGTGCGCCTTGTACATCATGCGCACCGCGTGGGACTTGATGGTAATGCCGCGCTCGCGCTCCAGATCCATGTCGTCCAGAATCTGCGCCTGCATCTCGCGCCCGGTCACTGAGCCAGTCAGCTCCAGCAGACGGTCGCTCAGCGTCGACTTACCGTGGTCGATGTGGGCGATGATCGCGAAATTTCTGAGAAAGCGAGCGTCCATGGGGACCTGACAGTAGAGGCTTTTCGCGCCGTCCCGCGCACGTGCCTCCATGGCATAGCTTATCATCGGCATAGAGCCTTTAGCGGGCTTTCGACGGCAGGACAACAGTAACCCTCATGCATATTCGCAAGATTCCGTATCGATTTCTCGGCTGTGTTGTACTGGCTTTCTCGCTGGCAGGCTGCAACCCCACCGCGCCCACGGGCGCTTCTGAGGGCGCGCAGGCCACCGCTCCCGCGCTCGCGCCGTCCCCATCGTCCGCGCCCGCTACGCAAGCTGCTGCTCCCGCGCAGCCCAAGCTTACCCGTGAGCAGCAACGGGGACGCTTGCTGATCCAGCAGGTGGAAGAGGCCTACGCCCACGGCGAGGCCGACTATCGCAAAGGCAGATTGCCCGAAGCCAAGGAAGAGTTCGATCGCGCCGTGGACCTCATGCTGGCCTCCGGCATCGACATCAAAAGCAATGTCGAATTGCAGGAGGAGTTCGACCGCGTCGTGGACGGCGTCAATGCGATGGAGATGGAGGCGCTCAAGCAGGGCAACGGTTTTGTGCCCAAGGAAGAGCCCACGCCCGCCGAGGCGGCCAGCGACGTCACCTTCGTGGTGGACCCCAACATTGTGGCCAAGGCCACGGCTGAACTGGCCACCACCAAATCCGATTTGCCGCTGGTGGTCAACGACTATGTCGCTGTCTACATCAACTTCTTCGCCAACACGCAGAAGGGCCACAATACGCTGCTGCACTCCTTCCAGCGCGCTGGCCGCTACAAGGCGATGATTCAGCGCGTCATGGCCGAAGAAGGTGTGCCGCAGGATTTGATCTATCTCGCTGTCGCCGAGTCGGGCTTCAATCCGCGTGCGCTCAATCGCGGCTCCGGCGCGGGCGGAATGTGGCAGTTCATGCCCCACGGCAACTATGGGCTGGTCCGCAATGCGTATGTCGACGAGCGCTTCGATCCGGAGAAATCCACACGCGCCTACGCCCGCTACATGAAGTTCATTGACGACCAGTTGGGCGATTGGTATTTGTCCATGGCCGGTTACGATTGGGGCGCGGGCAATGTGCAGCGCGCTGTCGAGAAGACCGGCTACGCCGACTTTTGGGAACTCTACAAGCGCAATAATCTTCCCGCCGAAACGAAGAACTACGTGCCGGAAATTCTGGCTGCCATCATCATCGCCAACCATCCCACGCAGTACGGCTTCGACGATCTAACGCTCGACCCGCCCGTGCTAACCGACACAGTCACCATCAACTATCCGATGGATCTCAGGCTGGTGTCGGACATGGTGGGAGCGCCGGTCACTGAGCTGATGGCGTTGAACCCCAGCCTGCTGCGGATGGCCACGCCGCCTGATACATCATTCGATCTGCATCTGCCCGCCGGAACGGCAACGCTGTTTGAGCAGCGCGTCGCGGCGGTTCCTGAAGGCAAGCGCAATGCGTGGCGCTATCATCGCGTCGCGTCCGAAGATACGCTCGCCTCTGTGGCGCGCGAGTATCACGTAACGGTGGAAGATCTGGCGGCCGCCAATCAACTCAGCTCCAGCGATGCCGTTGCGGGTCTTGAGGCGCTCGTAGTTCCCGTGGCGCCCTCCGCCGCGCCCTCCGCGCGCACCACCGTGCTGTACACCGCCCGCAAGGGCGATACGCTGGTCACCATTGCCGACCGCTTCGGCGTGCCGCTGAATCAGTTGCGCCGCTGGAACAAGATCTCCGGCATCAAGGTAAAGCCGGGCCAGCGTCTACATGTCGCCGACTCCGCGAGTGCGCCGCGCACAGCAGTTCGCGGTAATCGCCGCGGCGCTTCTGAAGCCAGCGCCGATACGCGCAAAGCCGCGCCGGCAAAGGACGCGGAAGTGAAGGGTGCGGCCAGGCATGCGTCAAAAAAGAATGTCGCGCCGGCTGCAAAGGAAGCGCCCGCGAAACATTCCGGAACCGCTGCCAGCGCAAAAAAACGCGGCACATCGGACGCAAAAAAATCCCTTGCGAAGAAGCCCGCATCGGCTTCCAGAGTTCGCAAAGCAAAATAAAATTTGCTTGAACTCCATTTCGTGCTTGTTATTTGCTGGTGTTTGCGTGCAAGCTATTGCTAGAATAGCTTCCGCGAGCGGTACGCTGTTTTTCCGCCGCGTGAAAATCGAGATGCAAACAAGTGCAGCGGCAAGCCGCTGGAGGCAATGGGATGGAAGAAGTGTTCAGGATGTACGCGATGAGCGATGGCGAAGCGAATGCCAAGCCGGCAGAGCTTGAATCCGATCACGACGACTTTGAAGAGGATGAAGAGGTTGAAACCTCCAGCGTGCTTACTTCCTCGGACGACGATGAGGAAGAGGCTGAGGAGGCGGTGATCGTGGTCGTGGAAGAACCCGCATCGAAACCGGCCGTTAAGAAGGCTGCGAAGAAAAAGTCTCCCGCAAAAAAGGCTGCCAAAAAGACCCCAGCGAAGAAGGCGCCGGCAAAGAAAGCTCCGGCTAAGAAAGCTGTAGCCAAGAAGGCAGTTGCGAAAAAAGTTGTGGCCAAAAAGGCCGCAAAGAAGTCCGCCGCAAAGAAGAGCAGTACTGGCGTGAAGGGCGGAAAGGCTGTGGCCAAGAAGGCCGCTGCCGGCAAGAGCGCCAGAAAAATCACCAAACGAGGTAACAAGTTGGCCGTTAAGAAAGTAGCAAAGAAGGCGCCCGCCAAGAAGGCAGCAGTGAAGAAAGCAGTTGCCAAGAAGGCTCCGGCGAAGAAGGCAGTTGCCAAGAAGGCAGTTGCGAAGAAGGCTCCTGCGAAGAAGGCAGTCGCCAAGAAGGCCCCTGCGAAGAAGGCCCCTGTGAAGAAGGCAACCAAGTAGCAGCGGCAACCTGTAGTACAAGGCAAGCAAAAGAGCCCGGCTCATCGCCGGGCTTTTTTGCGTCTGGACTCAGAGCATTTTTCTTGTTGGTATAGAGTGGAACTCTTGCTAGGCTCAGGTTGCCGGTCGCTGCAAGAACAGGGAGCGCCGGCCTCCTGGCCGGCTGTCGCGTGGACCTCCCGGTCCACGCCGCACTCTATAGGAGAATTGCTCAGCCTGCCTACTTTTTCAATTCAGCAATCGCCGCCAGCACCTCAGCGGAGTGGTGCTGCACTTCGACCTTGGTCCACACCTTGGCAATCTTCCCCTCGGGATCGATCAGAAAAGTGTTGCGGCTGGCGATCTTGATGCCCATGAAGCTGCCCAGCGAACCATAGGCTTCCACGACATTGTGCGCCGGGTCGGCCAGCAGGCGGAAGGTAAGCCCCTCCTTGGTGCAGAATTGTTTGTGACTCTCCGGCGTATCCACGCTCACGCCCAGAATCACCGCGTTGGCCGCGTCAAATTTGGCCGCGTCGCGCTGAAAGTTGTGCGCCTCAATGGTGCAGCCCGAGGTCATGTCCCTCGGATAGAAGTAGAGCACCACCCACTTGCCGCGAAAGCTCGCAAGCGAAATCTGTGAGCCATCTTGCGAGGGGAGGGTGAAGCCGGGCGCAACCTGACCCACGCTGGGCATTGTTTGAGCGGCCGCGCGGACGGTGGCAAACGAAGCCGCAACAACTACGGCCGCGGTAAGGGCAAGGAGAAGGGGTATTCTCACGGGGAACCTCCAAAAGCAGGGAATAGGGAACAGGGAACAGCAGGATGAGCAACTGGAAAATCCTGCTGGCGCCAGAATAGCAGTAAATATTGAGAAGCGAACGCTGCGCCGTTACGCCGCTATCTATTCCCTGTTCCCTATTCCCTATTCCCTGTTCCCTGTATTGCAATCCCCGCCTGCGCGGCGCGCTCCACCAGTTTGTCGCGATCGAAGAGCAGCGTGCGGCCGGCCTCGACTGAAAGGCAACGGGCGCCGGCGCGGATCATCGCCTCCACCGTCGCAATGCCGATGACCGGCACGTCGAAGCGCATATCCTGATTCGGCTTGGCCACCTTGACGACGGTCAGGCTCCGCTCCAGTGTTGAGGCTTCTTCTTCCATCGAGCGCATCAGCACGCCGGCGCGCTCAATGGCCGCATCGGTGCCTTCCATCGCCTCCACCGCAACGCAGGCTTGCGCGGCCACCACCACTGTCTGACCAATGTCGAAACCGGCCAGGGCGCGCGCCACACTCAGGCCGTACTCGATATTCTTGCGCTCTTCCTCATCCGGCGCGCGCTCCGTCAGCACGCCTTCCTGCGCCAGCAGCGGTTCCAGAAAAGCCGTGGAACTTATCAGTTCGATGCCCTCGTCGCCCAGCACCTTGGCCACCGCGCCCAACAGCATATCCGTCGAGCGTGTGCGCAGATTCAGCAGCAGCTTGGCCAGCCGCCAGTCGGGCCGTATGCTCGAGAAAATCTGCTTGTGCTTTACCTGGCCGGCCATCACCGCCTTCTCGACGCCTTCCTTGCGAAAGGTCTCGATCAGCCGCGACAGCTCGCCCAGCGAGAGCCAATGGACAGTGATCCCATCGTCCGCGGCAGCCCGCCGGTCCATCTCCGCGTCGGTCTCTTCGCGGATGGCCGCAACCACCACGGTCAATCCCTGCGCCCGCGCCGCATCCAGAAGCAGAAACGGAAAGCGGCCGTTGCCGGCGATGAGGCCGAGTTTCATCACTACTTGATAACCCCGCGCTGGCTGCGCTCGATAAACTCGGCCACGAGCGCCGCATCCTCGCCTTCCAGCTCTTTGATCTTCTCCACGGCCTGCGTCGTGTTCAGCTTCGCCGCCAGCAGCAGCCGGAAAGCCTTCTGCAACGTCAGCAGCCGTTCGTGCGAGAAGCCGCGCCGCGTCAGGCCAACTTTGTTGATGCCGAAGGCCTTGTTCTCGCGCCGCGCCGAGGTCAGTGAGAAGGGCAGCACGTCTTGGGTGACGATGGTACCGCCGCCGATGAAGGCATACGCGCCCACCGTGCAGAATTGGTGAACCGGGCAGAAGGCTCCCACGCTGGCATAGTCCTCGATGTGGACGTGGCCGGCCAGCGTCGCGCAGTTGGCCAGAATGCAATGGCTGCCCACCTGGCAATCGTGGCCGATATGCGCGTAAGCCATCAGCAGATTGTTCGAGCCCAGCCGCGTAATCCCGCCGCCCTTCACCGTTCCACGGCTAATGGTCACCGACTCGCGAATCGTATTGTCGTCGCCGATCTCCAGCGAGGTTGGCTCGCCTTTATACTTCAGGTCCTGCGGCGGAACGCCCACCGCGCAGAAGGGATGAAACACATTGCGCGCGCCGATGCGGGTGTGGCCGTCGAGCACCACGTGAGAAACCAGCGTGCAATCCTCGCCCAGCACCGCCTCCGGCCCGATCGTGCAGAAGGGCCCGACGGTGCAGGAGTCGGGAACCACCGCACCCGCGGCAACAACAGCGCTGGGATGAATGCTCACTGCGCTGCCTCTTGCTGAGTCTCGGCAGCCGCCGGTATAGCCTCTTGCTGAGCCTCAGTGGCTGCTGGTGCGTCCTCGCGCACACGCGGCACAATCGAGCATGTCAGTATGGCCTGGCAGGCCAGCTTGCCGTCCACAAAGGCCTTGGCCTCCATGCGCCCGACGCGCGTCTTGAACGCCAGCACGTCCACTTCGATGCGCAATTGATCTCCCGGTGTCACCTGGCGGCGGAACTTGGCGCGCTCAATGCCCGTGAAGACCGCCAGTTTCTTCTCGCGGTCGGGAATCTCGGTCATCATGATGATGGCGCCGGCCTGGGCCATGGCCTCAATCACCAGTACGCCGGGCATGATCGGATAGCCGGGGAAGTGGCCCTGAAAAAACGGCTCGTTGACGGTTACTCTTGATGGCTACCAGGCGCTTGGCGCGCTCGAACTCCACGACTCTGTCAATCAACAGAAACGGGTAGCGGTGGGGAAGTAAACCCAGGATTTCCTGGATATCAAGTGTCATGCAGGTCTCCAAAGAGCGGCTGGTAAAGCAGCTTTGCGCTCCTCTGGATTATAAATCGGCTCTCGTCCCGCCTGCCCCAAGGTTGCCGGTCGCTGCAAGAACAGCTAGCGCCGGCAAAAGGTAGCGCCGGCCTCCTGGCCGGCTGTTGCGTGGACCTCCCGGTCCACGCCGTACTCTACACCAATAAGAAAAACATTCTATATCTTTACAAAAATCTTCTTCCGGTAAAGCGCCCACACCGGAACAAAACAAACCGCCAAAACTGACAGCGAGTACGCAAACGCCGCCCAGCCTGGATCGGGAATGCCCGAAAACAAGATTCGGCCTGCATGAGTTGGCTGGCCCACGGGTTTTCCAATCGCGTGCGAGTAAGCAGCCCGCGCCGCGGCTGGGAGCATTCCGCTGAACATATAGGCCACGATGGCATTCGACCCAAACACCAGCCAGGGCCAGGTCCATCCCTTGCGCCAGCCCTTCTCTTCCACGGCCCAGTAAGCCAGCGCCAGCGCAGCCAGCGACCAACCGGCCGCCACCAGTACATACGAGCTGGTCCACATCTTCTTGTTGAGCGGAAACCATACCGACCACAGGTAGCCAGAGCCCAGGCAAGCCGCCGCCCCCAGGGCCAAACCCACCGTCTTGGCCTTGGCCGCCCTTCCGGTCCGCAGCCACAGCCCGGCCAACAACCCAAGCAGAGTTGTGCCCAAGGCTGGAATGTCGCTGAGCAACCCATCAGGAACGCGCAGGCTGTGCGGGGTCCAGTCCTCATACGGGTGAAAGGGCATAAGGTGCTGCTCCAGCCACGCCACCATATTTTGATCCGGATCAAGGAGCGCAATATCCCGCCCCGGCATCCCCGCTCCCGGCACCGGAACCCAGCGCAGCAGCACCCAGTAACCCACCAGCACCGCCGCCAGCACTGCAACCTTGGTCCATACGCGCCTCTCCCACAAGTAAAACAGCCCCACCACCAGGTAGCAGACCGCGATGCGCTCCAGCACCCCATAGATCCGCAAGTGTGCAAGCTCAAAAAATGGAAACCCGTTCAACACGATCCCCAGCAGAAACAGAATCGCCGCCCGTTTTACTGTGTGCCACGTCAGTTCAGTGCGCGTAGTGCCGCGAGCCAACCGCGCCTCAAATGCAAACACGATCGAGACCCCCACCACGAAGACAAATGTGGGAAAAACCAGGTCTGTGGCCGTCAGCCCGTTCCATGCGGAGTGCTTCATAAAGCCCCACGCGCCGGGGCCTCCGTTGTTGTTCACCATGATCATGAAGGCGATGGTGACACCGCGCAGCACGTCCAGCGAGAGCAGCCTCTGCACAGGAGGAGGAGTAAAAACTGGGTTCGTGATAACCATTCAATCCTCACTAACTACCGATTGCCGGGTACCCCACCCTTGAGTTTCCGCCAATGAGGGTGCCACATCCCTCCTGTCATTCTGAGCACCCCGGCAAGGGACGGCTGAAGTGAACCAGGGCAGGAAGAACCGCCAGTCGCACAAATCCGCTAACTTGCTGATTTTTTCAAGACCCAGGATTTGATTCCGCCCCGTTCATCAGAAGCGGCCCTGAGCGAAGTCAAAGGGGAGTCTTTCTGGACGGCCAGTCCTTGCCGAGAATAACCCTCCATCGGCGCACACTGGAAGAGAAAAGAAAAGGGCGCGAAATCCCTCTTCAAACGGAGAAGCCATGCGCAACCTCACCGTAACCATTCCCGGCGATGCCTACCGCCGGCGCGGGTTTGGGCAGCCAAACGCGACACTTTACTCCCCGCAACTGTCCGTAATCTCATCAAAATGTAGCCCGGCATCAGTAGTTCCGCCAGTACTGTTCCATCCGTAACCACAGCCCTTCCAGTAACTTGCCGCTCGGCGACTGCCAAAACCAACAAGAATAAATTTTGCAGGTTTTTACTGGTGAAACTGTGGAGACGCACATAACCTATTCAATATCAACAACTTAAACATACGGCCTACACGGAGACACATAACCAATAGAACCTGTGAAGCCGTGGATCATCTCCTAAAATATTCAAATTAAAACACTTACTGTCCATAACTTCACGGGAACACATACTCAGTGAACCTGTGCGTGCGCCGCTACTTCTTGATGCGCCCCTCGGCCGCGTCCACGCTCCAGAAATCGGCCGCCAGCGCCTGGTTGTACTCGACGTGAACCACAAAGTATTGCCGGATCATCTCGCCGTTTTTGAAGCGGGTGAGAATGAACGGCGTCGGAAAGCCGTCCACTGTGTGGTAGTCGTCATACTCCTCCGCCTCCAGGTTTTTGTCCTTGTAAACCGGGTCGCGCCACTCGAAGCTGCAGCGCAGGGGCAGGTGGGTCTCCACGTCTATCAAGATGGTAACGGCCTCGTTTTCGGCGGAGATCAGCGTCACCTGGTCGGCCAGGTGGCGTTCGGCCAAGTGCTGCCCCTCGTAGATCAAAATGGTTCTGGGGTCCTTGAGCCACACCTTCATGGCGGTCTCGATGGAGTGATCGCGGCGGCGCAGGAAGTCGTCCACCTGCTCCTGAGGCAACGGCGCCTTGCCTTTGTAGGTCACCTCCAGCCCCGCGCGCCCCACGTAAAACTGCACCACGTCGCGATGCCTGCCGTACTCGAACCTGTCGTGATCGGGCCACGCGTGGCACTCCCAAAAGTCTGTGCTTCCCCCCGTGGGATTGCCATGAAAGAAAGCGGCCACGCGCCCCTGCCGCATCTGGTTCTTCATCTTGAGCCAGGCTTGGCCGCCCAGAGCCTGCACCATCGCGTCCAGCGCCGCGCGTGCCTGGCGTCCGTTCTTTTGGCCGGTCTCCTCGCCAGCTTGCGCCCGTGTGGCCAGCGGCGCGGCCAGCAGCATCAAGACCAGCACTGCCGGCAAAACTCTGCGCATGGTTTTCTCTATTCCTCTCACCCCACCAATACCGCGCCGCCGTTCACGTTGAGCACCTCGCCGGAGATGAAGCCGGCCAGCGGCGTACACAGAAAGAGTACCGGCCCGGCGATCTCCCGCGCGTGCGCTGCCCTGCCCAGCGGAATGTCTGCGGCGATCTTCGGCCCCAGCACAGGGTCACCCAGCGAAGCAGTCGACATCTCTGTATTGACCCAGCCGGGCGCAACGCAGTTGACGCGAATACCTCTGGGCGCCAACTCGCTTGACAGGCTCTTGGTGAGGCTGATGATTGCGCCCTTGGTCACGGCATAGTCCGCGTGGTTGGCCTCGCCGCGCTGCCCGGCCGTCGAGCTGATCAAGACGATGTGGCCCGCAGCCTCGCCCGCTGACCGCCGTGGCTGATTCTGCAAATCCATCTGCGCCACTGCGGCCTGCACCAGCCCGAAAACCGAATCCAGATTGACGGCCAGGGTGCGCCGCCACTGGCTTTCGGCCATCAGGGCGATGGGCGCGCTCTCGGGCGGCCAGATGCCGTGATTAGCCACCAACACGTCCAGACGGCCAAAGGCCCTCACAGCCGCGGCCACCAGCGCACGGCCGTCGGCGGGCGTACGTAGCTCCTGCTCGATGGCCACACACCGCTCCGGGCCGCCGCACTCCTCAGCCAGCGCCTCTGCCTGCCGCCGCGCCTGATGATAGCTGAAAGCCACCTGCGCTCCTGCTTCGGTAAACAGCCGCACCGTCTCGGCGCCAATTCCGCGCGAGCCGCCGCTGATCAGCGCCACTTTCCCATCCAAAACCAAAGAGATACCAGACATAGGTCTCACGCTAACCCAAGGAGCCGAGCGGGTGCAAACCAGGACTGATTCAGCCCCGTTTGGCCTTGGCTTGCGCGCTCAGCAGCTTCTTGCGCGCGCGGATGAGTTGGGCAATCTGGACCTCGGTTTCATAGCAGAGAATCACTCGCAGCTTCTTGCGCGCGCGGATGAGTTGGGCACGCTCTTTTTCCGGCAGCGCCAGAACGGCCTTGGTGCGCTTGGGCAGTTTTTTGTAGATGAGCGCATGAGCGCGGACAAGTTCTTCCTGGATCTCGCGCGGTTTGAGCGCGTCCCACCGCTCCAGCGCGACCCACCACGCTCTGGCCAAGTGAGGCGCGGGGCTGATCCCCTCGTTCTCCAGCAGTTCGTGGAAGCGCTCTGGCCCGCAGTGGAAGCTCAGGACCGGGGTCTCCATGCCGTCGGCGTTGGTCAGGGCGAACATCTTGCCGCCAATCTCGCGGTCACCGACCCAGTAGACGAGAACCTGTCCCCAGTTCAGCGTCTCCGCCGTGTACGGCAGAGCCAGGCAAAGCTCGCGGATGCGCTCATTGTCCATGTGCTTGAGTGTAGGACGGAAGCAGGCGGTGGGGAAAGACGGCAGTTTCGCGGGTGGCTTAGTGCGCCTGCCCAAGGGCTCGAGCGCAAAGCTCAGAACTTCGCTTCAAACGCTCTGAACCTTCGCTCCAACTCCCACTGCGCGGCGGCCTTTTCGCTGCCATCGAGGAACGTCTTGCACCCGGCGGTGGGCTTGTCGGAGCCGAGAACCTGCGTCTTGCAGGCAGCCGCGGGCGTGGTAAATACGTCCGGGGCGTTCCACAGGCTCGCGCCGGGCAGGAAGTTATGCTCCATGCCGGTGCGGGCCAACTGCTTCAGGTCCTGATAACTCAGGTGATAATCCAGCGCGGCGCGAACGTATTCGCGAGTGATGTCGATGCGGCTGACGCCCTCATCGTCGGTCGAAAGCGCGACCGGAACATGGGCGGCACGATAGAGCGGGAAGGGGTGGTCAGCGCCCTTGATGCCCAGAATGCCCTCGTTCGAGCTGAGGTTGATCTCCACCATCACGTGTTTCGCGGCCATCTCCTTAAGCAGGCCGGGGGCGTCATCCTCGTACATCACGTCCACTCCGTGGCCGATGCGCTCGGCGTGTCCCAGCTCGACGGCCTGGCGAATGTGAAAGCGCAACCCCTCGGGCGGCGTCAGGCCGAGGGCCAGTTCGCCCGCGTGCAGGCTGATGTGAACCTGCGGATAGGCCGAGTGCAGGTAGTCGAGCATCTTCATCTGCAAGGTATAGTCGCGCATGGAGAGATAGCCGTCCTCCGGCATGACGAAGTTGATGCCCACAAAGCTGGCTTCGTGCGCATCCATGCTCCCATGGATAGTCTCAAAGCCCAGCAGCGTTTGCGCGAAGACCTGCTCTGGCGAAAAGCCGCGCAGCACCTGGTAGATGTAACGGACTTCCACATGGCAGGCGGGGGCAGCCTGGGCTGTGCCGCAGTGCTCAATCTGGCGGCGGTGCGCCTCGGCGGTGCGCGCTTCCTCGCGGTCAGCAGAAACCTCGTCGCGCAGGCCGTGTGCGAGCAGCGCCTGGCGATACTGCGCAAAATCCGGCCGGGGCGAGTCTTGCCTCATCGGGTTTTCGTGGGCCATCTGCGCGGCGTGGCTGAAGGGCGGCGTCTCCATCAGCTCCACATACTGCTGATTCTGCGCCGCGGCGCGGCTTGCCACCTCGTCTACCCACTCGCCGATGTGCTTCTTGTCGAGCCCTTCAAAACGGCTGAAGGTCGAGAAGAACTGGTCGTGCCCGCTGAAGCCTGGGGTAGCGACAAAACTGCGCATTGAGAAGGCGTTGATCAGCCGGTCGTAAAGCTCCTGATTGGAAGGGACCTGCGCTGCCGGCACCAGCGGCGGCGCGCAAGGAGGTTTGGCAAAGCTGAGAGCCACCGGGTCAACGCACAACCCGTCCTCGCCGGCATCGCGGATGAAGCTCTCGGCATAAACCGCTCCGGAAAGGTGGATGTGCAGATCCGCGCCCTTGGGAAACTGATCCAGAAAGGCGCGCAGGGCCAGCGGGCCGTCGTGCGCGGCGGCTTGGTAGGCACGGGCGGCGCGGGCCTCCCCCATCGGCATCTGGGCGGGCGCCTGGGTTTGGGCCATGGTGGCAGCGGCGGCGAGGACAAAACAGGCGGCAAAGCAGATGAGTCGGCGCATGATGCCTTCCAGTGTAGAGCAGGGATGGGCGGCACGGGGAAGGGTTTGTTTTCATGGCTTCTGGCGCGGAAACCGGGGACTTGGTATACTGTCACAAGTTGTTGTACCTGACTGTCCCTGGGTTCGCCCACCTACTCCGGCGATGCCGGAATCCGTGCAGGGAATTGCAACTTGAAGTTTGCACTGAGGCCAGATAGCTCAGTGGTAGAGCGCGGCCCTGAAAAGGCCGGCGTCGGCGGTTCAATCCCGTCTCTGGCCACCACTTTAGAATCAATTACATAGAATTTACCGATGTGCCGGGATGGTGGAACTGGCAGACGCAGCGGACTCAAAATCCGCCGACCGCAAGGTCATGGGGGTTCGACCCCCCCTCCCGGCACCAAATAGAACCAACGGTTTACAAGCAAATGCCTCTCTTTTCAGGAGAGGCAATTTTCATCTGCTGGCTGTTTGGATGGTTGTATGTCTATTCGGCGGATGTGCGCAATTCAGCAATGCCGGCAATGCGATCTAAAACGTCTTTGTCGTGTTCTGGAGACAGGTGAACGCTCCCCGGGAACTCGGGCAGGTGAGCAGGGAATTGCGGCTTGGTGACCTCGCAAAGTTGGGCGAACTCGCCGTGACTGAAGATCTGCGGCAGCCCAACTGGGCTTCAGGTACCTGTGCCACGGACTGATAGGCTGCAAGCTGATTACACGCCGCCTTCGAAGTCGAAAAATACATCCAGACGGCGAACCGCTCCGGTACGTTCGAATACAGATGCGCTGGTCTCGGCATCGAGGTCAAGCGCTTCAACCGTATGGCGGGAGTTGTCGTCACGGGTAATTTCGATCCTCTGCGGTCCCGACCGATGCACCACCACAGGCACTTGGCAGGTGGTAAACACCAATGTTCCGGGGTCAAGATTGAGGCTGCGCTCCTGGCCATCGAGATCGTAGAACTGGAACGGCCTTGCCTCCGTCAAAAATTCGTTGCGGCTGACCAGTGTGCTGTGGAAACAGAGGCGTCCGTCTTCGACGGCGATGCCCAGCTCACCTAGCCGCGAGATAAGATCCTCCTTCACCTGACCGGTCATGCCCGGCTGCTGCGCTCCCGCGAATCCGGGCGTGTGGGAGCAGGGATCGGTGGGAATTGCGCCATACAACTCCGGCGACTTGTGAACGCCGATGCCCTCACGGATTTCGCGGTATTGGCCGATGAGGCGGCCGATGACGGCGGCGTCCTCACCCGCGCACACGGCCTGGTTCAGCACCTCCTGGACTGCCAGAAGAAGCTTGGAAACCATGTGCCAGTAAATGCAACCAAGCCCTTCATACTTGTAGAACGTGCCCGAACGGCCGGTGAAGGACTGGTGATCGAAGACCTCCTCATACAACGCTAGAATGCGCGCGTTTTCCTCGTCCGGCAGGCCGGGCGCCCGGAGCGCCTTCTTCAACAGCGCGGCGTTGCGCAAGGCCGCATTGAAGTGCGCCACGCCGTTCACGTCCTGAACCACGATACGGCGGTCGCCGCTCGCGATCATCGCTGCCAGTGGCTTCGATTTCGCAATGGCGGCGGCCGAAATGTTGTTTTTCTCAAAAAAGCTCGGCAATTTGCGATCTGGATAGAGGACATAGCTGTTCTGATCGGCACGGTAAAGGTGGCTGTTCCTGAGCGCGTCGAGCAATGCAACCGATTCTCGCGCGGAGAGCACACCTGAACTCAGCACGGCCACCTGGCCTTCGAGCATCTCATAAAGGCGGCGAATCGCGATTTTGTCGCCATCAACCTTCTTGAGGTTATACGAGTGATAAAGGCCGTCCTCTCGCCGGTTGGCGCGGATCGAGTGGTCCATGTAGTTAACCGCCAGATCGCAGAAGGCGGCCAGCTTCGCGACGGCGAGCGGCGTCTGGCGGCCTGAAAAGCCGTGGGCATACAGTCCCGCGCGATAGTCGCTTCCCGCATTGCCCAGGTCATCGAGCACAATCTTCCGGTCCCGGTCGGAGACCGGCCCGCCGAGCAGGCTCGCATGGCGTTCGAGCGCTTCAGCCACGCGGCAAAAAGCTTCGGCGACTTCCGAGGAGACCTCGATGGCGGATGTGCCGGCGCCGGCGAAGAGGCCGCGGCAAAACGACAGGAACCGGCGCAGGTAGCAGAGGGTCACCATCGAGACTCCTGGGCCGACCAGTGCGTTGTTGGCGTCGTTCCACTCCGGCCGCTGCGTATTCATCCACAGGCCGGCCTCGGGAATGAAGTTGAAGAGCCGGGCCAGCACCAGCACCAGCAGCTTTTCAGCCAGGTTTGCACGGCAAGGCGCTCCGTCCGGGCCAGGAAGTGCTTTGCCGTCGGCCCCCATCGCTGCCGCCCGCTTGTAAATCTCGCGATCCAAAGCAGCGTCGAAGTCGATAGTGTTGCGCGGATCCTCGAGAAGCGCGCGATAGGGTTTGATGCGATAGGGAACATTGGCGTAGGTGAAGACGCGGCGTCTCAGCAGGTCCGCGAGCGCGCCAGGATGATAGCGCGCTGAAAGTTCCAGTAGCTTGAGCAGATACGCCACCTGGTGGTCTCCCCAGTAGCCGATGTACGACCACGCGTCATGCGGGTCAAGCACCTCCCAGTCGTAGCCGTCGCGCAGGATGCGGTACGGGTTATGGCCATCCGCTGTTGAAGAATCGACAAATTTGAAGATCATGCTCTCGGCGTAGCCGGGAAAGGAGAGTGCCAACGCCTCCCAGTTCTGGAAGATGTCGCGCCAATTGCCTTGGTAGTTCAGTATCCTCTCGCCCTGGTCGTTCTTGATCTCGATGGCAAATTTATTCCAGGGGCGGCTGGGATCGCCGTGACGGCGGCTGAAGGTCAGCGGCAGGTACTCGTGCGCCAGCCTCTCCAGGTCAGGGTCGTCCTGCTCGCGCGCCAGCACAAGAAGGCGGCTATGCGGGAGGGTTTCCGGAAGCGCGTCGAGGAAGGCGGCCTTCCGTTGGGCTACGTCATGGTTGGCCTTGCCGATGAACGCCTTGAAGTCGGCGCGGGAAATCTGGTACCCATGATCGGGAATTCCGCCGCGCATGATGTTGAACAGAGCGTTGGAAAAATGCCGGTCCGAACTGAGGTCGTCGCAAGTGCATTGCAGGCCGTCGGCTGCGGCCACGATGCGAACCAGGTTGGTAGTGCCGCGTGCGATGTCCTCGTCTAGAAGCGCACGCAGGTTCTCGCCGGAGTTGAGAAGATGGGCTAGAGACGCGACGTTCGCTGCGTCCTGTTCGACATCCGCCACCAAACTCCATTCTTTGCGGCTGCCTGCGGGCAGTATTAGCCGGGCGTTGACGAAATAGGCACCGCGGCGGCCACGAACCAGCGTTTCCCCTTTTACTGGCTCACCCCGGCGGAAACAATCAAGCTGGCCCGAGCACAGCAGCCTACAGGAGGATTCCAGGCCTTCCGACCACACCGTGGTCACGCGCAGCGCCTCGTTGGGCTCAGGCCGGTCAGCCGGGACAGAGCTGAGCTTGAAGAGACCCAGACCTGTGTTGCGATCCAGTTCGTTCTCCTTGTAGCCGTCCACCAAGTTGCTGTATTCAAGCTGAAAGCGGCGCGTTACCCCGTGCGGCAAGAGGTTCTGGATGCCATCCAGAAGATCAATTTCCACCGGTTCCGTTCCCAGGTTGACCAAAGCCGCGCGCCGCACGAAGCCATACCGGTTGCTCGACATCCAGCCACAAGAAAAGGACAGGCCGAGATCGTGGTTGACTTCCTCGAAGATGAGCTTGTTGCTGTAAACGCTCTTCGACAGGCTTCGAGTGACGCGATACAGGCCTTCGTAGCGCTGCGAGAAAGGCTCCCACAGCGCGGTGCGCCCGCCGCGGGCGACGAGGAGGATGGTCTTACCGCCCGTCTGATCCTGGCTGTCATGGATGCGGTCGTCGGTGTAGTAGGGGAAGAGAGCGCGGTCGGGATCCCTGCGGCCTGCCGTCAAAGCGCCGGTCGAGGAGACATACATCCAATGGTCCGAATCGCTGACGATGCTCATCAGGAACGGCGGCATCGCGTCGTAGTTGACGATGCGATAGAAATGCTCGCCACCGATCTCGATCCGACCTCCCTCCACCTTCCGTATGTCCTGATGGAGGGGCGCTTCTCCTAGATAAGCCGTTCTCATTGGATCGCCTCTGCTTTGGACCCCCCTCCCTCCGATAATCCGTCAGGATTGGATCTCTGCTCATCGAATCTGCAACTTGCTGAACTTCCAACTTTCGGCAAGTTGTTGATCTCTCGTTAAATTCCTTCCCCCGTCACAAGCCGCGATCAACGGCTCTATTTGGCGGCGGGCTGCGAATCATAGCCCGGCGACGTTGGCTCGGCCGGCATCAACTCGGGATATAGTTTCTGCATCGCCAGCTTCGCTTTGCGGTCCACGGAAAACAGGCCCCAGTGCCCCTCGGTTCCGATTCCTTTCCAGGGCTCGTCAAACGCCTCGAAGTAGAAAGTTGTAACGTTGTTGGCCTTGGCCCATGCGGATAGTTCCTCGAAGTAACGCTTCTGCTTCTTCTCGTCGCCTGCCCGCGGCACGTGCTGGTTGCCTGCTGTAAAGCTGGCCCAGCCCGCCTCGCCAAGCACGATCGTCTTTCCCGGATGAGCCTTGCGCACGCTCTCATAGTCCTTGATCGTCGAAGCCATGGCCGTATCGATGTCCTCGCGGCCCCACATGGGATACGCGTGCATGGTAATGAAATCCACATGGTCCGTCAGCTTTACTTGCGGCTGCTGCCAGTAGAGGAAATCGTCAGCCATCGTGACCGGGCATCTCACCGCCTTTTTCACCTGTTCCACATACCCGATCGCACTCTCCTCAGTCAGCTTGTGATCGGACCAGGAAACCAGAATCTCGTTGCCCACGCTTACCGCCAGAACGATCTTGTTGTATTTGTTTGCCAGGCGGATTCCAGTCGCAATCTGCTCTGCATTCTCGCCTTCGTAGCCGGCCCTGCCGTCGAGCCAGATGCCGAGCAGCACCTTGATTCCCAACCTGTTATGCCGGATAACTTCCAGCACGTCCTGGGAGTGCTGGTCCCCGCCGTAAAGCCGGATCAGCTTCCAGTTCTTTTTCAAGATCGTCAGGTCCTGGAGAACCTGCGCCTGTGTCGGATAATTCTTCAGCTTCGGGCTCTGGCCAGCACGGTAACCGGAGTAGTCGATGGCGTTGCCGTTCCATTGCTGCACGGTAAGATCGGGTTTCCGCGTGGTTGCATCGGCCGCCGTCGCCAAAACCAGTAGTGCGAACACGAACACGCCTAGCAGGGCTGTCTTCAGATAGGAATTTTTCATGACTCGATCTCTCCCCGCCGCTCCTTCAGATCCGCCTCGATTTTTACCATCAGTGTGTCGTTCAATGGGTAAGCCGCCATCGCCGCGGCTGCCAGCACCAGCATCACGCATGGAATCCAGCTCATGGAAAGGATGATGCCGTGGAGCGAGCGGCCAGTTTGCGCCACGTTCGCCACGTATCCGAAATAGGTGAGAATCAGGCCCAGTATCCATGCGCCAAACGCAAATCCGATCTTGGTTGCGAAGATCGCCGAGGCAAATACCAGTCCCGTATTGCGTCGGCCGGTGCGCCATTCGGCGTGGTCGGCCGTATCCGCAAACATGGCCCAAACCAGCGGCGAGTTGAACCCGATAATGAAGCTGGATATGATCTGCAGCGCGAACATGAACCAGATATCCGCAGGGTTCGCAAACGAGAAGAGGCCGATCACCAAGCCGCCTAAGCCCAGAGCTAGCATGAACAGCGGCTTTTTGCCGATCCACCCTGCCAGGCGCGAAGTCATCGAGACGGCAACTACAAACGCGAATCCGTTCGATAGCAGGAACCAGCCCAGAAGATCTTCCCGCTTCACAAAGTACTTGAAGTAGTAAGTCGTCACCGAACCTTTCACGGCAAACGCCGCCAGCGTCAGCAGCAGCACGCCGACCAGAACGATCCACGGCTTGCTCCCGAACAGATCGTGCAGATCGCGCTTGATGTTCGCATTCTGCTGTGGAGGCGGGGTAACGCGCTCACGAGTACCGATGAAGCAGAGCAGTAACAGAAGAATGGCAAGCGCGCCGTACAGCACCATGGTCATCTGCCAGCCGCGGGTATCGCTGCCGTGACCGAAGAACTTGACGAGCGGAAGGGTGAAGAACTGAACGAACATTCCAGCGGTAAAGGCGCCGATGAAGCGAATCGACGAGATCGACGTGCGTTCCTGCGAGTTCGGCGTGAGCACGCCCATTAGCGCGGAGTAAGGAATGTTCATCGCCGTGTAGATGAACATCAGGGAAGTGTAGGTAATGTAGGCATAGACGAGCTTGGCCCCGCCGCCAAGGCTTGGTGTGGTGAAGGTGAGCACACCCGCCGCGGCCAACGGGACGGCGCCCCACAAAAGATAGGGCCGGAAATGTCCCCAGCGTGTCCTGGTGCGGTCGGCGATCGATCCCATCACTGGATCGGCCACCGCATCGGCAATCCGCGTAACCAGCAGCATTGTGCCCACGGCAGCCGCTGAGATGCCGAACACGTCTGTGTAAAAGATGACCAGGAAAAACTCGAAGGTCTTCCAATAGAGATTCGAAGCCGAATCTCCCAGGGAGTATGCGACTTTCTCCTTGAAGGAGATACGGTCTGCAAGCGGAACCGCTATCTTCGATGCTTTCACGCGCGCCTCACCCCTCCGATACGCCCTTAGGCGCCGGGTGCAATAGATTTACCTCTTAATTGGTGTACACCCGCACGTAGTCCACCAGCATCGTAGAGGGGAACGGAGTGCTCGAGTTGGGACTTCCCGGCCAGCTCCCGCCCACAGCCAGGTTCAGGATGATGAAGCTCGGCCCGGCATCGAAGGGCCAGGCCGCGCCGCTGAAGCCGCTGATGCTCGACGGCGTATAGGTGACGTAGGGGTTGGTGGGGTCGTCCACGTAATAGGCCACGCTTCCCTTGCGCCAGATCATGCCGTAGGTGTGCCACGTGGACGCGGTTACGCCACTGGAAAAATCGTAGGTGGTGCCCAGATTGCCGCCGGTAAAGCCGGTTCCGTGGATCGATCCCTCATTCCAATCCGGATTTCCCGCCGCGTCGATCCGCTCCAGAACATCCATCTCACCGCAGGCCGGCCAACCCACGGTCGCGGTGTTGTTGCCCATCAGCCAGAAGGCCGGCCAGAAGCCCTGCGCCTCTGGAACCTGCGCGCGCACCTCAAGCCGGCCGTACTGGAAGCTGAACAATCCCTCGGTCTTCATCCGCGCTGATGTGTACACGCCGCTCGAGGGCTGCTCGGCCACGATGTTCAGGTAGCCGTTGGTGTCCACAAAGGCATTCGGAGTTGCGGTGCTGCACGGAGTGGCCGTTGAACCCCAGGCGCAGTAGTCCTCCAGTTCGCTGTTGCCCCACCCGTTGTTGCCTGTGTCGTAAGTCCACACCAGCTTATTGGGTTGGGCGTTGGCGCCTGTCGAGTTCGCAAACTCGTCGGACCACACCAGCGTTCCGGGGGCAATGTTCGGCGTGAATATCTGCGTGGTGACGCTGCTGTTGGTGTCTCCCGCCGCCGCTGCGATCGCGTTGACGGTAAGATTCGACGCCACCAGTAAGGGCGCCTCGTAGACCTGTGAGGAAGTGGTAGGGGTGGTGCCGTCCATGGTGTAGTAGATTGTTGCCCCGGTGGTCGTAGAGGCCAGAGTCACCACTACGGCGCCATTCTGCGCGGCAGTCGTCGAGATCGTAGGCGCCGTTGCCTGCTGGGTGGAAACAGGGTTTGTTTCGCCCCCTCCACCGCCGCAACCGGCGAGCAAGACAACACTTACACACAGCGCGAACCGGAAACCTGACTTCCTCGAGTCTGCCATACAATCAACCTCTCCTTCGGCTTGATTCAGCCGGTCCCGTTCCCCGCACGGGCACGCGGAGAACAGGACTGGATGCAGGGATGTTCGTCAAAAGCTCCAGGCAGCCGGAGTGCGGCTGCCTGGAAACATTCTTGAGGTGAATTAGAAGGTGAAGCGTGCGCCAAACTGCCCGACGCGCCCGCCGATGCCGCCGTAGCCCGCAATATTGCCGAAGGCAGATGTACCGTCGGCCCTCGTGTCGGCCAGATTTGTGTCCGGCCCGCCCAACGAATCGCGGTTGAAGATGTTGAAGAACTCGATGCGAACTGTCAGGTTGTACCGCTTGTCTGGACCAGCGGACAGCGTCTTGTGCAGACCAAGATCCTCCGTCGCCATGCCAGGATTGCGCACCTGCGCCTGGAAGTTTCCGGCGGTGCCCAGTTGGCCGGCAACCGGGTTCTTGAAGCAACTCAGATTCAGCCAGTTCTGGTTGAGTTTCCGGTTTCCATTGGTCAGCTTGCAGCCGGAAACCAGGTTGACGTAGACGGAGTTGAATCCGGGATATGAGTTGGTTGAGTGGACTGAGATCGGCGTTCCGGTGTTGTAGTGGAAGTCGCCGTCCAGCGCCCATCCACCAATAAGGTCGTCAACCAGCGGATTGGCATCAGACAACAACTGCTTTCCCCGTCCGATGGGCAGGTTGTAGATCACATATCCCTTGACGATATGCGTCTCGTCGAAGTCAGAGATGTCTTTGGCTTCAGTCTTCAGGTCGTACGTGTTTTGCAGCGAACCGGTCCACCATGGCTCCTGGAAGTCGGAGTCTACATCGCCGTGCGTACGCGACCAGTTATAGCTGGCCAGCACGGAGAGGCCCTTGGAAGAGCGCCGGGTCACGCTGAATTGGAGGCTCTTGAAGTCCGCGTTGCCCAGCGGCGTTCCCACCGAGAGCAGCGGACCGGTGTAACCTGCATAGACCTGCGGATAGGGAGTAAGTCCAGCCCACCAGGTATCACCGCAGCTTGGAAATACATTGCAGAAGGTGGTCTGATTGAAACTGGCTGGGAACTTTCCCGTCGAAAGATAGTTCTGGTAATCGGAGATCTTCGGCTGATCGTGCTGGAAGAACCCGCTCTGCAAGTGGTAGCTGTGGCTTTGAATCCAGTTCACATCCACCTTGGTGACCCGGTCCAGTTCGTGTTGCACGCCCAGGCTGTATTGCTGTGTATTGCCCGGCGTCAGTGCGCGCGGATCGATGCTGACCACGTCTGAGGTAATGTAAATCGGGGTCTTCGCACCCACGGTTTGCGGAGTTACAAGGGTCGGGTTGTAGCCGGCATCCCAATTGAAGGCGCCTTCCTGGGTTATGTTGTGGAAGCCCACGTTGCCAGCTTGCTGATAGGGAATACCGCCCCAGGTGTTCAGGTTCAGCGGCGCATAGAAAACGCCGATATTGGCGCGCGCCACGGTCTTCTCCGTCAGCTTGTAGGCGACGCCGATGTGGGGCGAGTAGTTGTAATAGTCCTGGCGCCGTTCAAACGACTGGCTGCCGCTGGTCAGATACTCATAGGTTCCCATCATGCCAGAGGTGGGGTTCAAGTCATTGAGTTCGAAGCTGGACCAGTGGCCGTACTTCTCCTTGTAGGGATTGTTGTAATCCCAGCGCAGACTCAGGTTCACTGTCAGCCGCGGATTCACCCGAATGTCGTCGCTGGCGTAGACCGAGAATGCCTTGCGCCTTCCATACTCGTTGTCGGGGTTATTGCTTTCGGCGTTGTAGACATCGCCCAGCAAGAAGCTGCCGAAGGCATTGCCCACCGCATCGTAGGCGCCCCAGTTCCACCATGGACCGGCCGTCGTGGACGGATCGAAGATGATCGGGTAGCCGCCCATGAACGTTCCTACGTCTGTGTGATAGTTGAACTGCATGGCGCGGAACTCCACGCCAGCCTTCACATTGTGGCGGCCATGGGTCCAGCCCAGCTCATCGCTGTAGATGAAGGTGTTGCCGGCATAGTAGTCGTTGAACTGGCTGCCCAGCGAAGAGAAGTTCCAGCCGTTCTGGTAGTTTGAGCCGCTGAAGTACATGCCGGAATCGAAGTAGATCAGCGGGAAGTTGCCTGCTCCGCTCATCAGGCCCAACGCGCTGTCCCATTTGCCCGCCTGGGAGACTGCCATGCTGGGATTGCGGAAGCGGTTGAAGGTGGCGTAAGCGGTATTCACAAGCTTTGGAGAGATGATGAACGTGTCGCTCAGACGCGCGCCTGGCGCCGTGGTGTTGTGCCAATATGAGTTGGCCATCGGCCCGCCATAGGGGGCCGTCGCTGACCACACCCCGCCCTGATCGGCGTTGATGCGCGGATAGTAGTCCCAGTAAAACGACCCGTTGATGTGCTGCTTCGGGCTCATGTTGTAGTCCATCTTCACGCTGCTCTGCGTGTTATGGAACCAGGGATCGGGACTGTATGCCTGGCCGGCGTCGTTGGTCGTCAAAGTTGACTCCGGCGCATAGTATTTGTGGAAAAGCTGAAGGATTTTAGCCGTCTTGGTGCTGATCATGCTGGTGGGAATATGGTTGTTGACAAAAACGCAACCCGTCGCGGGGTTGAAAACCGCTCCCTGATAAATTGTGGTCTCGCAGGCGTCCGTAGCGATGGCATTGCCGGTGGACAGCATCGGGCTCAGGTCGGCATACGCAGTGACATTACCGCTTGAATCGAGGCCCATCATGGCATTGGTGGGAACGGTGCGCGAATTCGGACCTAGCGTCCACATGGATTGCATGTAACGCTCGAAAGCGCCGTAGTAAAACAGCTTGTCCTTCACGATGGCGCCGCCAAAGCTGCCGCCCCAGTCGGAGAGCGAGTCGCTTTTGGCCAGGTAGGACTTGGCATTGGCGGGATCGGTGACATAGGCCGCCAGTTTGTTCGACGCGCTCAACGCATCCAGATCTGTCGAGTGCATGAAGCCGAACGCGGAACCGTGTATCGCGTTGGTGCCGGACTTCAACTCGTATTTGAAGACGCCGCCGCCGCTGCGCCCGGCATCGGCGCTGATGCCAACCGTCTCCACCTCATACTCTTGAACGGCTTCCATCGGGGGCTGCGACTCGCTGATGTAGCCGCCCAACTGCGACACCGCCGAAGTGCCGTCGATCAGCACTTCCTTGGTTAGCGCCATGCCGCCGTTGATGTGCGAGCCGTAATCGGAGCCTTCAGCGCCCGGCACATAAGCAAAGATGAAGTTGGAGAGATTGCGGCTCCCCTGCACGTTCAAGGGAAGCTCGCTCACCGCTTCGCCGTTCAGGTTGGTGGAAACCACAGAGTCCGCGGTCTGCAAAATCGGAGCCGTGGCGGTGACTTGCACCGTTTCGCTCGTCGCGCCCACCTGGAGCGTGACATCGATCTCCGCGACCTGGCTGATCAGTAATGTAAGGCCCTTGCGATCCAGAGTTTTGAATCCGGTTTTGGAAAAGCTGATGCTATAGTTGCCAATCGGCAGGTCGCCGACCCGGTAGAAACCCGTGTTGTCCGTGCTTGCGGTCTCGACTGCGTTGGTGCCCACGTCGGTCACGCGGACCAGCACGCCGGGCATCACTGCCGACGACGCGTCCTTAACCGTGCCCACGATGGTAGCGCGGTCTGATTGCGCGAACATGGGCATCGCCATGACCAGCGCAATGAATGCGAACAGAGCCAAACTTCTCTTTGGCGTCATGGGAACTCCTCCGTAAGGCCGCACACAACGTACGGCTGCTGTGCGCACCTGCCTCCAGTTCGGCCCGCTTGTCAAACCGGGATGCGCTTTCTCTCACCTGCACCGGTTTAATTACCGGTTTTACAACCGGTTTATTAGCCCGGTTTAAATTTCGCTGTCACTCTATTATTTTGTTCGTACACGTGTCAAGTGATTTTTGGTAATATCGTTTTGTGCGCAAAGCAAAACATCGTACCGCTGGCCCCGCCCCGTCCCCGGGAACGCCATCTAAACCCATTAGTTTACGCGACTTGGCCGCCTACTTGGGGCTATCGCGCTCCACTGTCTCCCTGGTGCTCAACAATTCTCCCGTGGCCCAGGGGCTTACGCCGGAGACCCGCGCACGCGTGCAAAAGGCCGCGGCTGAGCTCAACTACAAAGCCAACTATTTTGCGCGCATGCTCAATAACAAGCGCAGCCACATGGTGGGTATTCTCTCCCCAGACCTCGGCGAGGGATACAACGCGTCGCTCCTCACCGCCATCGAGCGCTTGCTGATCGACCGCAAATACCTCTACCTCGTCTCCAGTCATCATTGGGATAAGGCCCTTATCCGGCAACGGTTAGAAGTTTTTGCCGAGCGCGGCGCTGAAGGCCTGATCCTGATCAACACGCCCACAGAGACGGCGCCGAGGCTTCCGCTGGTTTCCATCGGGGGAGTGGAAAGCGACTTCCCGATGACACGAATTACGCTGGACAATGCGCAAGGAATTCGGCTGGCGCTCGAACATCTCCACGCGCTGGGGCATCGCAAGATAGCTTTCCTAAAAGGGCACTCGCAATCGAGCGACGCGGCGATGCGCTGGGAAGCCTGCGTGGAAGCCGCACGACGGCTGGGCTTGCGCATTTTCAAGGAAAACGTCATTCAATTGAAGCGCATCGACGACGGACTCAACCCCCTTCGCGAGGGATACATCGCGGCGGGACAGTTGCTGAAGTCCAAGCGAAAATTTACCGCCCTGCTGGCATTCAACGATCTGTCTGCAATCGGCGCCATCAACGCCTTCCGCGACGCGGGCAGGCGGATTCCAGAAGAAATTTCGGTCGTTGGATTCGACGATATTCAAGCGGCAACCATCGTTCACCCAAGCTTGACGACTGTTCGCCAGCCGCTGGCGCAAATGGGCATGTTGGCCGCCTCGGAGCTGTTGGCCAGAATCGAGGATGCCACAAGTGAACCACGCCAGATCTCCATCAAGCCAGAGTTGGTGATTCGGCAGTCGACCGCGGTTTGTCCGCGAGGCTAGGAAGATATCTTCGCGTAGACTGAAGATCCCGCAGGCCCAGGATCCCTTTGACACTACACACGGCTTCGGTCACTTTCAAGATGGTTGTTTGTAGTTGAATTCGGTACGACTCCTTGCAGTAGAGTTCCTTTGCTTGAACTACGAGCCGCCACTGGCTAGCAGCCGGGCCGGGCCGCATCACTATGATGGGGATAGCGCCCGCTCCCGATGTCAACCGACGACAGCCCAACCCGCGCCCTGCCCACGCTGCACGAGTTCTTCGCGCCCGGCGGCATTCTGGCGCGCTCCGCGCTGCCCTACGAGTACCGCCCTGGCCAACTTCAGATGGCCAAGGCCGTGGAGCGCGCGCTGGAAGAGCACCGGCACCTGATCGTCGAAGCTGGCACCGGAACCGGGAAAACCCTCGCCTACCTACTGCCCGCCCTGCGCACAGGGCAGCGCGTCATCGTCTCCACCGGCACCAAGGCTCTCCAGGACCAGCTCTACTTCCGCGACGTTCCCTTCCTCGAAACTCTGGTGGGCGAGTTGCGCGTCTGCTACATGAAGGGCCGCGCCAACTACCTCTGCCGCCACAAACTGGTCGCCTTGCGCAACGAGCCCATCTTGTCTGGCCTGGAAGAGATCGATCAATACCGCCAGATCACAGAGTGGGAGCAGACCACTGAAACCGGCGATCGCTCCGAGATTGCCGGTCTGCCGGAGTCAAGCGCCCTGTGGCAAAAGCTGGATGCGCGCACCGAGGCCTGCCTGGGCTCAACCTGTCCCGACTACCATCGCTGCTTCATCACCGAGATGCGGCGCAAGGCCCTCGAATCCGACATCATCATCGTCAACCACCACTTGTTTTTCGCCGACCTCTCAGTCAAGCGCGAGGCCGAGGGCGCGCCCGATGCCGGAATTCTTCCCGAAGCTGCCGCCGTGGTCTTCGACGAGGCGCACGAACTGGAAGACGTCGCTTCAAGTTACTTCGGACTTTCGGTTAGCAATATTCGCTTTGAAGAGTTGGCCCGCGACACCGATGTTCTGCTGCGCGGCAAGCAAGGCGCGGATCATATCCCTGCCCAAACCCAGCAACTCCGCGACCGCGCCCGGATGTTCTTTGCCAGCCTGCCGATGAACGGCGACGGCCGCCAACCCTTCACCAACCGTGAAGAGTTTCTGGAAAGCGACGGAGACCTTTACCTGGCCGTTCGCACCACACTCCAGCACCTCGAATCGGAGATGGAGGGCATGAAAGCCGTTGAGGAAGCGACGGGACTGAAGAAGCGCGTCGCACGCCTTCGCTCGGAGTTTGAATATCTGCTCGAATCGAACGCCAGCAACATGGTCTATTGGATGGAACGTCGCATCTCATTGGCCTCAACATCTCTCCATCGGTCCGCCGGACGCAGTGCGTCGCGCACCACTTTTCTGCAAGCCACGCCCATTGATGTCTCCGAGCTTTTGTCCGAGTTAGTCTTCGAACAGATTCCTACCGTCGTACTAACCTCGGCCACGCTCACCGTGCAGGGCGGCTTTGAACACATCCGCAAGCGCCTGGGCTTGAGCGAGGCACGCGAGTTAGTAGTGCCATCTCATTTTCAGTACGGCGAACAGGCGCTGCTCTATCTGCCGCCGGAGATGCCCGACCCGCGCGATCCGGAATTTCCCGAGGCCGCCGCACGCTGCATCCAGCGCGTGCTGGAAATCACTCGCGGCCGCGCCTTTTGCCTCTTCACCAGTTACGCCCAGATGCGCGACCTCTACGAGCGCCTGCTGCCGGTGCTGGACTTTCCCATCCTGCTGCACGGCACGGCGCCCCGCAAAACCCTGTTGGAGCAGTTTCGCAAGACGCCGAACGCGGTTCTCTTCGGCACTTCGAGTTTCTGGCAGGGCGTGGACGTGCAAGGCGAAGCCCTGAGCTGCGTGATCATCGACCGCCTGCCCTTCTCTGTGCCCAGCGATCCGGTGGTGTCAGCGCGGATGAAAGCCATCGAAGAGGCTGGCGGCAAACCCTTCTTCGACTACCAGGTTCCTACGGCGGTGCTCACTCTCAAGCAGGGCTTCGGCCGCCTGATCCGCTCGCTGGAGGACCGCGGCGTGCTGGTTCTGCTGGACCCCCGCATCCGGAGACAACGCTATGGGCAGACCTTTCTCGCCAGCTTGCCGCCTTACCGCATGACGCAGACGATTACCGATGTGGACGAGTTCTTTTCCGAAAAATGAGGGCCAGTTTTGTTGCGCGGAAGAGGCCTCAGCCGCTGGAGGAAACCGTGCGGAATGGCCACCGTTTCACAGAAAACAATGTTTTTCTGTTCCTGTGAAGTCGGTCAACGTAGACTACTGATTCTGCTTTGATTAGGCGGGTCTGCACAGAATCACGCATACTATTGTTTTTGTGTTCCCGTGAAGTGTTCCTTCGAAAGTCGTTGATTCTGCGGCGGTTAAGATGGGTTCCACCGTTTCACCAGTAAAAAACCGCAAAATTTATCGTTTTTGGTTTTGGCAGCCGCCGAGCGGTAAGTTACTGGAAGGGCTGTGGTTATGGATGGAAAAGCACTGGCGGAACTATTGATGCCGGGCTACATTTCGATGAGATGGCGGGCCGCCTCGGAGAGTAAAGTGTCGCGTTGGGCTGCCCAGACCCGCACTCGGCGGTAGACATCGCCGGGAATGATTACGGTGAGGTTGCGCATGGCTTCTCCGTTTGAAGAGGGATGATGCCCTTTTCTTTTCTCTTCCAGTGTGCGCCGAAAGAAGGTAATCTTCCGCAAGACACGAGCCGTGGGACAGACGACTAATACGTGTCGAAGAGCGGGGACGAAGATCATGATTTCCGATGTCCCGATATCGGGACCGAGGGTCCCCGGCAAGAGTAGAATCCAGAGCCAGTAGCCATCCTACGATTAAGGCGAACTGTAATGGAGATTCCCGACTTTCAAACCTTGATGTTGCCAGTTCTACAACTTTCCGCCGAGAAAGAGTGGAGCATTTCAGATGCAGTAGAACGCTTGGCTGACGACTACGGTCTTTCGCAGGAAGAACGCTCAACTCTCCTTCCATCTGGCCGCCAAACAAGATTCTCGAACCGGGTGGCGTGGGCAAAATCGTACCTCATAAAGGCCGGTTTAATTAAACCAACTCAGAGGGCGCATTTTTGCATTTCAGAGCAAGGGCGTATCGTCCTTGCCAGCCCTCCCGACCGCATCACGATCAAATACCTAAGCCAGTTCCCGGAGTTTCAGGAGTTTCGGAAGCCGAACGAGGCTGCAAGTGAAGCGGTCGATGCGCAGTCCACTGATCTATCCCAGGAATCATCTCTGACGCCGGACGAAACCATGCGTCATGCCCACTCGCTGCTTGAGCAGGAACTCGCCGATGAATTGCTAGCCAAGATTCGCTCAGGCACTCCGGCGTTCTTCGAAAATCTGGTCGTCCGTCTATTGTTCGCGATGGGATACGGAGGGTCCGTAACGGAAATCAATAAAGCATTGGTAGGTGGAACGGGAGACGGTGGCGTAGATGGGGTCATCGATCAGGACATTTTGGGATTGGACCGGATCTACGTTCAGGCAAAAAGATACGCCGACGGAAACACCATCGGAGCAAGCGCAATTCGAGATTTCTTCGGGAGCCTTGACCGGTTCAAAGCGACCAAGGGACTCTTCGTCACGGCATCAACCTATACTGCTTCCGCCCGCGATACAGCAGGAATGTTGAGCAAACGAATTGTTCTCGTGGATGGAAGCCAGCTAACCCGTCTTATGATTCGCCATAATATTGGATGCCGTGTTGAAGAAACCCTGGATATCAAGAAAATTGACGAGGAGTTTTTTGAGTAGTTAAGGACCATTCAAAAAACCGAGCCGATGCAAATCACACCACAAGACGTTCTGGTCGTCGTCGACGTACAAAACGATTTTTGTCCCGGCGGGGCGCTGGCCGTGGCCGATGGGGACGCCGTGATCGAAGTCCTCCATCGGGTCGCGCCGAAGTTTGAGCACATTGTTCTCACTCAGGACTGGCATCCTGCCGGACACTCTTCCTTCGCCACGGCCCATGCCGGAAAACTGCCGTTCGAGCAAATCGAGTTGAGTTATGGAACGCAGACTCTCTGGCCCGATCACTGCGTCCAGAGCACCAGGGGCGCGGAGTTCCATCTGGCGCTGCATCTACAGCGGGCAGAGCTGATTCTGCGCAAGGGATTCCGGCCGCAGATCGATTCCTACTCGGCATTCTATGAGAACGACCACGTCACGCCGACCGGACTCGGCGGCTATCTGCGTGAACGCAACCTGAGCCGCGTCTTCCTGGCTGGACTTGCCTATGACTTTTGCGTTGGCTACTCGGCGCTGGATGCGCGGCGTCTGGGAGTACAGGCCGTGGTGATTCGCGACGCCTGCCGCGCCATTGACCTGAACGGCTCGGCGGAAAAAATGGAAGCCGAATTTACCCTGGCTGGCGTGACGCTGACAAACGCGGCCGAAGTCCTGGCCTGAAACCGCGCACCGCGTAGAATTGCAGCAGGCCGGCGAATAGCCCCGCTGCTTTGCTTATGTCGCGCAACTTTTACATTCTGGCTGCCACGCTGGTCTTCTTCGCGCTGCTCTCAGCGGGGATGGCGCTGTTGCCTTCGAGCTTTCAGCCCGGCCTGCCAGCCAACGGGTCGCTGTGGCGGACGGCGGCGCTGTTTCTGATGCTGGCGGGGCTGGCCGCGGCGCTGGTGGGCGTGCTGAGCCATCTTTTCGAGCAGGTGGACCGGCGCAGCGAAGAAGCTCGGCGCAAACAGCACGGCGGTCCGGACCGCTAATGCTCTGTTGCACAAATGCCTTCAAGCAGTGAGAAATTTCCCTCAGGGGCTAAAGCCCTCGCTGATTTTGCGGCATTTACGGCACGACTGAAGTCGTGCCCTGACACTCTATATCAGCGCAAGCATCTCGCTGAACTTAGGCCCGTCTTTACTGCACGACTCAACAGGCTGTCGTGCCCTGACACAAGGCCGCTTTATGCGACCAGTTCGAGAATCCAACGGCAGACACTAAAATAGAAGCAGGGGAGCTTCCCCGCAAAGAATCGAGCAGACACCAATGTATGAAGTCACCGTGGAGGCCGGTTTCTCCTCCGGCCACTACCTGCGCAACTACAAGGGCAAGTGCGAGAACCCGCACGGCCACAACTACAAGGTTCGCCTGACCCTGGCCGGAGCCGAGCTGGACCCCGCCGGCTTGCTGCTGGACTTCAAGCTGCTGAAGCAGGTGCTGCGCCCGGTCATCGACCGCATCGACCACCGGATGCTGAACGACCTGGAGCCCTTCGCCGTGCTGAACCCCTCGGCCGAGAACATCGCCAAATACTTTTACGACCAGACCAACCAGCAGCTCGCTGCCTTGACCGAAGGCCGTGTGCGCGTGAAGGACGCAACCATCTGGGAGACGGACACCTGCACGGCTACTTACTACGAGTAGGTGGGGCCGGGGCGCGTAGGGGAAACGCTGATGAAGTTTTCTGGAGATGCCAGCATTCCCTCCAGGGCTAAAGCCCGCGTTAATCTCTTTGCTTTATGCGGGGGTTGAAACCCCCGCCTCCCTCCGTATCGAGTTTTTCCGCAAGCTGTAAAGGCCCTGTTGATTTTGCCTGGTCTATTTGTCAGGGTTGAAACCCTGACCTACCAGTCGTGCCCTTTCAAAAACGACGGCTTATTCAGAGTTTTCTTAGTTCATCTGGCTGGACTTCGACTTGAGGTACTTGTCGAAGGGAATCTCAAAATAAAAGAGCTCTTTGCCGCCGCCGTCGCGCAACTTGCGCAGGTGCAGCCTGGCGCCCTGGAGCGGGTGGTCGAGCCCAGAGACGTCGTAGAAGAGGAAACCGGCGCGGGTGGCGTGCGGCTCGACGACCAGGGCCCGGTACTCGAAGGTGTCAAAGTCCCGCTCGATCTCCTTGTTGCTGGCTTTGGGCTTGAGCTTGATGCCGGGCAGCGGGGCGGGCAACGGGATCTTGCCGCCCTCGCGCTCCTTGCGGGTCATCAGGCGCTCCACATCCTGCGGCTCGGCGGCCTGAATGGTGTCACCAGCGGCGGTGAGAAAGAGAATTCGCGCTTCGGCCAAGCTGATGGACCGGTTGCCGTTGTTGGTGACGATGAGCCGAATGGGCAGGACGCCGTGGCTGAGATAATCGACGCGGAAGATGGCCTGCTTCTCGCGCGTGTCGTAGGGTTCGGCGGCGATGGCCACCTTCTCGTCCTCATGCGCTTCGACCGCCGCAAACGACGTGGCCGGCTGCACCGGAGGCGGTGTGCGATTGCTGGCCAGGACGGGCAGCGCCAGCCAAAACAAGGTTGGCGGAATGGCCCGCAGAGTCTTCATTGTGCTCGAATGTAGCATTTGAGGTCCGCCTGTATCATTATCATTTGATTATTCAACCGGGAGCTGGAAACTGGGAAATTCCATAGCGCGCATGATTTTGTTTTTCTACAATCTCGCTTTGCTGGCGGTCCTGGTGGCGGGCGCGCCCTGGTGGCTTTTCCGCATGGCCACGACGCAAAAGTACCGCGAAGGGCTGCTGGAACGGCTGGGATTCGTGCCAATCCGCCTCCGCAAGCCGCCGGTCCATGAGCGCCCGGTCATCTGGGTTCATGCTGTTTCAGTGGGCGAAGTGCTGGCAGTGAGCCGCCTGGTGAAGTCGCTGGACGCCGCGCTGCCTGATTATTTTATTGTCGTCTCCACCACTACACGCACTGGCCAGGCGCTGGCTCGCGAACGCTTCGGCACAAACCGGGTCTTCTATTGCCCGCTCGACCTGCCCTGGGCCGTGCGCGCGTATCTGAACGCGCTCAAGCCGCGGTTGCTGGTACTGGTGGAGACCGAGTTCTGGCCCAACTTGCTGAACGGCTGCTACCGCCGCAGAATCCCCGTCGCCGTGGTGAATGCCCGCATCAGTGACCGCTCATGGCCGCGCTACCGGCGGCTGCGCGGGTTGTGGCGGCCTTTTCTTCAGCCGCTGAGCCGCGTCCTGGCGCAGAGCCAGACGGATGCCGACCGGCTGAAGGCCATCGGCTGCTGCCCGCAGGCCGTTACCGTCGCCGGCAACCTCAAATTTGACGTGCACGCCGCAGCGGAAGCCGATGCGACGCTCCAGTTGAAGGCTCTGGCGCGGGGTCTGCGGCTGCTGGTGGCGGGCAGCACGCTGGAAGGCGAAGAGGCCGCGCTGCTGGAAGCATGGCCGCAACTGCTGGAAGCCGACCCGCAACTGGCGATGGTCCTTGCGCCCCGCCATCCGGAGCGCTTTGGCACGGTGGCCGCGCTGCTGGAAAACTCCGGCCTCGCCTGGGTCAAGCGCTCCGATTGGCGCTCCAGGCCGGACGGAGCACTGCAACCGCTGAGGCCCGGCCAGATTGTTCTGCTGGACACGATCGGCGAATTGGCCTCGGTCTACTCGCTGGCCTCGGTGGCCTTTGTGGGCGGGAGCCTGATTCCGGCCGGAGGCCATAATCCGCTGGAACCGGCGCAGTTTGGCGTTCCCATCGTAATGGGCCCGCATTTTGCCAACTTCCGCGCTATTACAGAGGCTTTGCTGGCCCATCAAGCCCTTCGCATCTCCTCCAAAGAAGAGCTGGCTGCGACGTTGATCGGCTTGCTCGAAGACTCCCAGGCAGCGAAAGCGATGGGCAGCCGCGCCAGAGATGTTTTTGATCAACAGGCCGGAGCAACAGGCCGCTGCGTGGAGGCGCTGAAGGAGTTGCTTTCGACGCATAACAGAACGGAGCGCCCAGCATGAATCAGCCCTTCTCCACACGCCGACTGCTCTATCCGCTGATTCCGCTTTACCGGCTGGCGCTCGCCTTCCGCGCAATGCGGCTGCGCACCGGGCTGGAGCCGATCCGCCGCCTGCGCTTCCCGGTGGTCAGCATCGGCAACCTTTCCACCGGCGGCTCGGGCAAGACGCCGCTCACCATTGCACTGGCCAAAGCGCTTCAACAACGCGGCCTGCGCGTGGACGTACTCTCCAGAGGCTACGGCCGCCAGAGTCAGCTCGCCACCCGCGTTAACCCGGACGGAAGCGCCGAAGAGTTCGGCGACGAACCGCTCCTCATCGCTCGCCATGCAGTGATCCCGGTCTATGTAGCCCCGCAGCGCTACGACGCCGGTCTGCTGGCCGAGGCGGATGCATCGCCTGCCGCCCATGAAGGTCAGCCGCCCGCCATTCATCTGCTGGACGACGGTTTTCAGCACCGCCAACTAGCCCGCGCCGTGGACATTCTCCTCGTGAATCACCGCGACTGGCACGACTGGCTGCTGCCGGCGGGCAATCTGCGCGAACCGCTGAAAGCTGCCCGCCGCGCAACGGTGATCGTCATCCCCGCGGACGAGCCGGAACTGGAGGCCGAACTACGGACGTGGGGCTGGCTGGGCCCAGTCTGGAGGCTGCGCCGCACCACGGGAATCCCCGCCATCAGCGGCCCCGTTGCGGCCTTCTGCGGCATCGCCCTCCCCGAACAGTTCTTTCAGGGTCTCAAAGGCGCTGGCCTTCATCTGGCCGCCCGCATCGCCTTCCCCGACCACTTCCCCTATACCCGCGCCGTCCTGGAAGAATTGCTGACCAAAGCTCGCGCCGCCGGGGCTACCACGCTGGTCACCACCGAAAAGGACCTGGTCCGCATGGGAAAGCTCGTTTCCGTCTTCCCGGAGTCCATGCCGCTGGTGACCGCGCGGCTGCGCGTTGAGATCGAGAACCAGGCTGCTGCTATCGACTGGCTGATCGACCGGCTTGGACCCAGTTCGCCAAATTCCCCCTTGTGAGAAAATGAGAGCTTGCAGACGCAGCCCAACTTTCGCTTGCTTGTGGTTCGACTCGGCGCCATGGGCGACATTCTGCATGCTCTGCCGGCGGTGACGGCGCTGCGGCTGGCCCATCCGGCGTGGGTGATCGACTGGGTGGTCGAATCGCGCTGGCGGGCGCTGCTGGCCGCTGAAGGCGTGCCCTCTCAAAGTGGCCGAAGCGCCGCGCAGCCTTTGGTTGACCACGTTCATCTCGCCTCCACAAAGACCTGGCGCAAAGCTCCATTCAGCCGCCAAACTTTCCATGAATTCATGGCGCTGCGCTCGGCGCTCAGGGCCGGCAAGTACGATGCGGTGATCGACCTGCAAGGGGCGATCCGCTCGGCGCTGATGGCGCGGCTGGCTGGCGGCCGGCGTGTGATCGGCGAGGCGGAACCGCGGGAACGGGCGGCGCGCTGGCTCTTTACCGAGCGCGTGGCCACGCACGGCGCGCACGTCATTGAGCAGGACGTGGAACTCGCCTCGGCCATCGCCGGCGATCCGCTCATGCCCGTGGAGCCCTGGCTGCCCGTGGACCCGGTTGCCGAGGCCTGGGCTGACGGAATCCTGCCTCCAGTTACCAACCAGACTTCCATACTCATCAACCCCGGCGCAGGCTGGGGCGCCAAGCGCTGGCCGGTGGAGCGCTACGCGGCTGTGGCGGAGGCGCTCATCGAGCGCGGCTGCCGCGTGCTGGTCAACGCTGGCCCCGGCGAGGAGCCGCTGGCTGAAGTCATCTTCCGCCAGACCGGCGGCGAGGCCACTCCGCTGGCCTGCACGGTGGCCCAACTCATTGCCCTCACCCGCCGCATTGGCCTGGTTATTGCCGGAGACACCGGCCCGCTGCACCTGGCCTGCGCTCTGGGCCGGCCGGTGGTGGGCATCTATGGCCCTACCGACCCGAGCCGCAACGGGCCCTTCGGGACAAGGTTCAAGGTGCTGCGCAGCCCCGAGAGCCGCCGCGACCACTCCCGCTACGAAGCACCCGAGGCGGGGTTGCTGACCATCCAGCCCGACGACGTGCTGCGCGCCGCCGACGAACTGCTTTATCCTGAGACCACCCTATGATTCAGTCCGACAATCCGCAAAACTCCGCTTCTCCGCAACAGGACTGGATCGCCCGCTGGCAGCGCATTGCCCGGCGCATCCGCGTGCCGCTGGGCTTTCTGACCGCGGCGCTCTATCTTTTCGAATTACTCCGGTGCCCACCTCACCCGGCAGCAGTGGCCTGGAGCCTGGCGCTGGTTGTGCCCGGCCTTTGGCTCCGCGCCTACGCCTCCGGCTACGTGAAAAAGAACCGTGAGCTGACGGTGACCGGCCCCTACGCCCACACGCGCAACCCGCTCTACCTGGGCTCCATGCTGATAGCCGCCGGCTTTGCCGTGGCGCTGCTCAGTTGGCCGGTCGCGCTGGTGCTTGCCTTGGGCTTCACGGCGATTTACGTGCCAGTCATTGCTTCGGAGGAGCGGTTCCTGCGCGCCACCTTCGCGGGCTTTGACGATTATTGCCGGAGCGTACCGCGGATGATTCCCCGGCTGAGTCCGGCGAGCCACCCCGGCGTCGGGTCTTCGCCGCTGGAAGAGGGAACCGGCGGCTTTTCCATTTCGCTCTACATTCAGCATCGCGAGTACAATGCAGGGATAGGGGCAGCACTGCTTTACCTTAGCCTGCTCCTTCTGCGGCCACTGCTTGCCGGATTTGTGAATCTGCCGCGATAAGCGATTCAGACGACTCAGCGGTCCTTTTGGTAGTCCAACTTTAAAAGGAGTCATACCCGCCGGTGAAAACGCACACAACCCTGACCGTAATTTTTTGCGTTCTCGCCGTGGCTGCTGTGGCTCATGGCCAGCAAGCGCCTTCTCTCTCGCCGCCACGCCCAGGCTTCAGCTTTCCGCAAAAGCAGACCCTGACCTACTCGGTGGACTGGCGTGTCTTTCCCGCCGGAACGGCAGTGCTGCGCTTTGAGGCGGCGGGCGACCGCGAAAACCTGACGGCCAGCGCCGACACCAGCGGCGCCATCAACCTGCTCTTCCACGTCAGCGACCGCTTTCAATCCAGCTTTGACCGGAGCAGGGGTTGCACCGACGACTTCAACAAGCAAACCGTCGAGGGCCGCCGCCAGGTCAGTTCGACGCTCCACCTGGACTACGGCCAGAACCGCTCCATCCTGACTGAAAAGAACCTGGTCACGAAACAGACGAAACACACCGAATCGTCCGCACCTGGCTGTGTGACTGACCTGCTCACGGGTGTCTTTTACGCCTCATCGCAACCCATCACGTTGGGGCACAGCTTCGTGATCCCGGTGGTGGACGCCATGCACATTGTGCCCGTGACCATGAAGGTGGAAGGCCGCGAGGAGATCAAGACCCCGCTGGGCACCTTCAAGACCCTGCGCGTGCAACCGACCGCAGACGCCGGCGTGGTCAAGAATCGCGGGAACATCTGGATCTGGTACACAGACGACGAGCGCCATTTGCCCGTTCAGATGCGCGCCCGCCTCTTCTGGGGCACCATCACCTTCCGGCTGATCGGCAACGAGAACAAGTAGAAGCGACAAAGGCCGGGCCTGAAGGCCACACAAAGTCGCACTCTTTCAGGGGGCTGAAGCCTTCTGCTTCCTCCGGAATCTTCCTTAGATGTTTTTCCTATTGGTGTAAAGTACGGCGTGGACCGGGAGGTCCACGCAACAGCCGGCCAGGAGGCCGGCGCTACACCTGTTGCCGGTGCTACCTGTTGCCGGTGCTACCTGTTGTCGGTGCGACACCTGTTGCCGGCACTACCTGTTCTTGCAGCAACCGGCAACCTTGAGGCAAGCAGGAGATCCTGCTCTATACCAACGGGCAAAACTCTCTAGCGTTATCCCAGCAACTCGCCGACGAGCTTTGGCGAGGCTTGCAATGCCGCATCGATTTGCGCCTGATCCTTGCCGCCGGCTTCGGCGATCTCGGGCTTTCCGCCGCCTGATCCACCGACGAGCTTGGCGACGGCGCCCACCAGCTTGCCTGCCTGGATACGCTTGGTAAGCCCCGGCGTCACGCCAGCGATCAGAGCGACCTTGCCCTCAGGCTGCGCGGAGGCCAGCACCACGACACCCTCGCCCAGCTTCTGCTTCAGGTTGTCCACCAGCGTGCGCAACTGGCCGCGTTCCAGGCCGTCGGCGCGGAGCATCACCAGCCGCACGCCCTTGACATCGACGGTCCGGCTGAGCGCCTCGTCCAACGCTCCGGCGGCTGACTTCATCCGCGCCTCGTCCAGTTCACGGCGCAAGCGCTTCAGTTCGTCTTCCTGCGCGGCCAGCTTGGCGCGAAACGCCTCAGAGGGAGTGCTGCCCGCAGGAGCAGGGGCAAGTTGAGCCGCGATTTGAGAAACGGCAAAATCCTGACGGAAGGCGTCGAGCGCGCCCAGGCCGGTGATCGCCTCCAGGCGGCGCACGCCGGAGGAAACCGACCCCTCGCTCACAATCTTCACCAGCCCGATTTCGCCCGTGGCCCGCGTGTGCGTGCCGCCGCAAAGCTCGGTCGAAAAGCCGTCGGAAAGCTTCACAACGCGCACCTTGTCGCCATACTTTTCGCCGAAGAGCGCCATGGCGTGGTATTCGTTCACGGCCACGTCGATGGGCACGTCCTCGATGGTCTCGACGCGCGCGTCGGCCAGCACTTCGCGGTTGACGATGCTCTCAACCTGCTCCAACTCTTCATCTGCCACCTGGGCAAAGTGCGAAAAATCGAAGCGCAGCCGCGCGGGATCGACCGAGGAGCCGGCCTGCTTTACGTGCGTGCCGAGAACCTGCCGCAAGGCCGCGTGCAGCAGATGAGTTCCGGTGTGATTGCGGCGGATTGCGTCGCGGCGCTCTCCGTCCACAACGGTGCGGACGGCGTCGCCGACGGCGAGATTCTGCTTCAAGAGAGCCTTGTGGGCGCGGACGCCCTGCACCGGCAGCACGCAGCCCTGAATCTCGGCGACAACCGTATTCCCGTCCGCCGAGGTGAACCAGCCGGTATCGCCCGTCTGGCCGCCGGAGTCGCCGTAAAAGCTGGTCTGGTCGAGCACAACCTCAACCAAATCGCCAGCGGACGCGGCAGGTACGCCCTTGCCTTTCTTGACGATGGCCAGCACTTCAGCGCCGGAGGCGGTGAGCTGCTTGTAGCCCAGGAAATCGGTCTTGGGCAACTCACGATAGGCGGGGTTGGCCGTCTTCTGGCTGCCGCCTTTCCACGATGCGCGGGCGCGGGCCTGCTCTTCGGCGCGGGCGGCTTCAAAACCGCTCAAGTCAAATTTGATTCCCGCGTCATGGCAAGCATCCTGAATAAAGTCTTGAGGCAAACCGTAGGTTTCGTAGAGGTGAAAGCCCTCGTCACCCGGCAACCTCGGTTCCGATCCATCCCGATAACGAAGATCGTCAGGAAAAGATTCAAAACGCAATTTCGCATTCGCTATTGCCGAGTCGAGATTTCCTGAACCGACCTCGATCACGCGGTCGAACTGCTTCTCTTCCGCTTCGACGACTTTGGCGATGCGGCTGGCGGAGTTGGCCAGCTCAGGGTATGCGCCCTGCATTAGATCGCGGACGGCATAGACCATCTCAAAGAGGAAGGGCTGCTGCTGACCCAGCAAACGCCCGTGGCGGATTCCGCGGCGGAGGATCTTGCGCAGGACGTAGCCGCGGCCCTCATTCGACGGCAGAACCCCGTCGTTGATGAGGAAAGTGGCTGCGCGGGCGTGGTCGGCGATGATGCGCAGACTGGCGTTGCCGATGTCGTTCTTGACGCCTGTATATTGAGCGGCGCGCTGAATCAGCGGCGTGAAAAGGTCGGTCTCAAAATTGGAAATTTTGCCTTGCAGAACAGCGGCCAACCGCTCGAGTCCCATGCCGGTGTCAATGGACGGCTTGGGCAGCGGGGAGAGCTTGTAGCTGGTTTTGCCTGCGGCGTCCACGATGGCCGCACGGTCAAACTGCATGAAGACCAGGTTCCAGATTTCGACGTAGCGGGCGTCATCCTCGCCGAAGGGCTTATCCACGCCCGGCGTCTCGGCCGCTTTCAGGCCCAAATCGTAAAAAATCTCAGAGCAGGGACCGCACGGCCCCGTCTCGCCCATCTGCCAGAAGTTGTCCTTGAGGCCGTACTCCCGGATGCGCTCCCTGGGCACGCCGGCTTCAATCCAGTAGCCCTCAGCCTCGTCGTCGCGGGGCACGCCATCAGCGCCCTCGAAAACCGTGACGTAGAGACGCTCTTTGGGGATGCCAAACCACTCCGGGCTGGTGACCAGCTCCCAGGCAAAGGCGATGGCCTCGCGCTTGAAGTAGTCGCCAAAACTGAAGTTGCCCAGCATCTCGAAGAAGGTGTGGTGGCGGCGCGTAAAGCCCACGTTTTCCAGGTCGTTGTGCTTGCCGCCCGCGCGGACGCACTTCTGCGAGGTGGTGGCCCGCGAGTACTCCCGCCGCTCGGCCCCCAGGAACAAGTCTTTGAACTGGTTCATCCCCGCGTTGGTAAAGAGCAGCGTGGGATCATTGGCAGGCACCAGCGAGGAAGAGTGCACGCGGCGGTGCCCCTTCGACTCAAAAAAGCGCAGAAAAACTTCGCGAATCTCGTTCCCAGAGCGGATTTCCATAACTTAATCAGTGTATCCAATGCGGCCAGCGCGCCAAAGTGAACATGCCGGATGCGAAGAGTCCGCGCCCGGCCACGCACGTTTTTTCTGGCACAGGAGGGGAAACCTCGAACCTAAGACCACGATCTATTCCACCCTCCCCGTTCAATCATGGGAGAATAAAGGTGTAAACCGTCATGACAAACGAAAACTTAGAAGAATCCCTGCCCACCCCCGAAAATACGCCTCAGCCAGCCGCGCAGACCGCAGAGCCCGTAGCCGCTGAGCCCCTCATTGAAGAGCCTCAGGAGTCCTTTGGCGACTTGCTCAGCGCCTTTGAGCACAGCCACTCGCACAAATCCGAGCCAGGCCAGAGGCAGCTCCAGGGCGTCGTCGTCTCGCTCTCCGCCGACCAGGTCTTCCTGGATATCGGCTACAAGACGGAGGGCGTTCTGCCCCGCTCGGCTTTCGAGAACAACGCCGACGCTGTCAAGCCCGGCGATAGCTTCCCGGTTTCCGTTACCGGCCGCAACACGGAACACTACTACGAACTCTCGCGCTTCAAAGTGGCCCAGCCCCGCGACTGGTCGGCCCTGGAAACCGCCTTCGCCGAGAAGCTGGCCATCGTCGGCACCGTCACTGAAGTCATCAAGGGCGGCCTCTCGGTCGATGTGGGCGTCCGCGCCTTTATGCCCGCCAGCCGCAGCGGCACCAAAGACGCTGCCGAACTGGAAAAGCTGGTGGGCACGGAGATTACCTGCCGCATCACCAAGCTCGACGTCACCGATGAAGACGTGGTTGTCGATCGGCGCGTGGTTCTAGAAGAGCAGGCGCGCGGCGTACTCGAAGCTCGCCGCGAAGCCATGGAAGAAGGCTCGACCGTGACCGGCACGGTTCGCACCCTCATGCCCTACGGCGCATTTATCGACCTGGGCGGCATCGACGGTCTGCTTCACATCTCCGACATTGCGCACACCCGCGTTGCCAAGCCGGAAGACGTGCTCACCGTCGGCCAGGAACTTCAGGTGAAAATCCTCAAGATCGATCCTGAAACCAAGAAGATTTCTCTCGGCCTCAAGCAGCTTCTGCCGGAGCCCTGGGAAACACTCCACCTTACCCTAGGCCAGCGCATTACCGGCACGGTCACACGGCTGGCAGACTTCGGCGCGTTCGTCGAGATTGAGCCCGGCATCGAAGGCCTGATTCACATCTCGGAAATGTCCTACGGCAAGAAGTTGCACCACCCCAGCGAGATGCTCAAGCAGGGCGACCGCGTCGATGCTGTCGTGCTGGCCATCAAGCCGGAGGAGCACCGCATCTCGCTCGGCCTGAAGCAGACTCTGGCCGACCCGTGGGTCGATGTTGAGCGCAACTTCCCCGTCGGTTCGCAGATTCAGGGGCCCATCACCAAACTGATGAACTTCGGCGCCTTCGTTGAGCTGGCCGACGGCATCGAAGGCCTGGTTCACGTGAGCGAAATCTCCGCCGAGAAGCGCATCAATCATCCCTCGGACGTGCTGCGCGCGGGCCAGATTGTCAAAGCGCAAATTCTGGCCATTGACACGGAAAAGCGCCAGATCAAACTCAGCATGAAACAGCTTGTTCCCACCGACATTGACGAGTACATCGCCGAACACAAGGTCGGCGACACCGTTTCCGGTCGCGTTGTCGAAGCGTCTGAGTCGTTCGTGCAGGTAGAGCTGGGCGACGGCATCCGCGGCACTTGCCGGGCAGGCGAAACGCCTTCGGCGTCAGTCATTCCGACAGCATCGGCCACCAAGTCCGCCGGCAAGCTCGATCTCTCGACGCTTTCCTCGCAGTTGAAGAGCCGCTGGAAAGGGAACTCTCCCGCTCCTCAAGCGAAACCCGAACCGCTGAGTGCGGGCCAGATCCGCAGCTTCAAGATCACGAAGCTGGATGCGGAAGCAAAGAAGATTGAGGTGGAGTTAGCGTAAACGCTAACCCCACCCTCCAACGTCGGCTTTTAGAGTGTTTTTCCTGTTGGTGCAGAGTACGGCGTGGACCGGGAGGTCCACGCAACAGCCGGCCAGGAGGCCGGCGCTACCTGTTGCCGGCGATCCCTGTTCTTGCAGCAACCGGCTACCTTGAGCCAAGCAGGAGATCCACTCTATACCAACAGACAAAACCCTTTCTTACGCGTTCCAGCCTTTGGACCGCTCAACGGCACGCTGCCAGCGCCCGCGCCGCTCGGCCCGTTCGGCGGCATCCATCTTCGGCTCAAAGTACACGTCGCCGTGCCGCTTGGCGCGCAAATCCTCAGGGTTGGCCCAGAAGCCTGTGGCCAGTCCTGCCAGGTAGGCTGCACCCAGCGCGGTCGTCTCAGTCACCTGCGGGCGCACCACCGGCACGCCCAGGATGTCGGCCTGGAACTGCAACAAGAGGTTGTTCACCGCCGCGCCGCCATCCACTCTGAGCGCCGCCAGAGGCGTGGTCTCGCTCTCAACGGCCTCCAGCACGTCAGCGACCTGAAAGGCAATGCTCTCCAGCGCCGCCCGCGCAATGTGGCCCGGCGTGGTGCCGCGGCCAAGACCGATCAACATTCCGGAAGCGCGCGGGTCCCAGTGCGGCGCGCCCAGCCCCACAAACGCGGGAACCAGCACCACTCCGCCCGTGTCTGGCACGCTGGCGGCGAGCGCCTCCACACCGGCCGAGGAGCCAATCAGCTTCAAGTTGTCGCGCAGCCACTGGACAACAGCGCCGCCGATAAAAATGCTTCCTTCCAGCGCATACTCCAGGCGATGCTGCGCGCTGGCCGCCAGCGTGGTAATCAGCCGGTGCTTCGAGCGCACGAATCCAGCGCCATTGCCGTCGCGCCCCGTCCCGATGTTCTGCAAGAGGAAGCAGCCCGTCCCATAGGTGTTTTTGGCCTCGCCCGCACGCCAGCACAACTGGCCAAAGAGAGCAGCCTGCTGGTCGCCGGCGATGCCCGCAATGGGCACACCGCCGAGGCCCAGAGTCGTGGTTACCTCGCCCACCTTTTCGCTGGACCACACCACCTCGGGCAGCATACTCGCGGGAATCCTGAAGATCCGCAGCAGCTCCTCGTCCCACTCGCCCTTCACGATGTTGAAGAGCAGCGTCCGCGATGCATTGGTCACGTCCGTCACGTGCCGCTGGCCGCTGGTCAGGTGCCAGATCAGCCAACTATCCACTGTCCCGAAGGCTAGTTCGCCCCACTCAGCCCGCGCCCGCGCACCCGGCACGTTGTCCAGAATCCAGCCCACCTTGGTGGCGGAAAAGTACGGGTCCAGCACCAGCCCGGTCTTGTTGGAGACCGCATCCTCAACCCCGCTCTCCTTCAATTCCGAGCACCGCGCGGCCGTGCGCCGATCCTGCCAGACGATGGCCGGATGGATCGGCTTGCCCGTCGCGCGGTCCCACACAATCACCGTCTCGCGCTGGTTGGTGATGCCAATGGCCACCACGTCCCTGGGCCGTGCGCTCACCTTGCCCAACACCTCGACAGCACAACTCAACTGGCTGGTCAAAATCTCGATCGGATCATGTTCCACCCACCCAGGCTGCGGGAAGAACTGCTCGAACTCATGCTGCGCCACGGCGGCAATTGTTCCCGCCTCGTCAAAAAGAATTGCGCGGGAACTGGTGGTTCCCTGGTCCAGTGCAAGGATGTAGGCCATGGTTTGTCGTTTACCTTCGGAACCTAGTCAAACACGCGAGGCCGGGCGCGGGCAAGGATGCAGATCGCCTTTACGCCGCCCCATTTGGGTTCGCATACGGGCAGGGATCGTCCATAGCCTTTTGTCGCGCACTTTGCCGCCAGTATGGCCTGCAGAACCTGCTCCGCTGCTACTCCCTGGCTCAGATTATGGAACAAGAAGGGCACGCTGAAAAATTCATTCGCGTTCAATGGGGAGTTTTTGTATTCTGAAGAGGATGCCTCGTACGTTTGCGGCGAATCCAACGGAGGGAATTCGAATGGCAGATACAACGAAAAAGACGAAGACAATCGCTAAAACCCCCAAGGCCACAACCAAGACAGCAATAAAGAACGAGAAAGTCGTTAAAGTACCAAAGCCGACTCGCGAGGAGATTGAGCGGCTTGCGAAAAGCTATTGGGCGGAGCGCGGTTGCCTGGATGGATACGCGGAGCAGGACTGGCTGCGAGCGGAAAAGGAACTGCTCAAAGCGGCATCGGCCAAAACAGCTTCCTAAAAACTTGTTGAAAATTCAGCTCGGACCAGAACGCTCGTCCTCAGGGGCTAAAGCCTTCGGTGATTTTGGCGCGGGCTCTGCGGTCAGTAGCAGAGTTGATCCGCGCTGCGCAAATGCAAGTCAACTGATCCAACCGCTTTTATCAGAACCGAATGAAATTGGTTACGGGCGAGTTCCCGTTCTTTTCGCTGGCCTTTCGAGGAAAACCGGCGAAAAGGCGGGAACCAGAATGCGTGTTTTACTCCTTCGCGCGCTCCGCCACCAGCATCGACTGTAGGATCTGATCCGAGACATCCTTCACAGCGCCGGGCGTGTGCGCCAGAAAAAGCGTGTTGGTCTTGTCGCTCTCGCCGATGGACTTGAGCGTGTCAAAGTACTGCGTGACCAACACCAGTTGCATCACCTCTTTCGACGACGTGCCGTCCACCACCTTCTGGAACTGCTCGATGGAAACCTGCAAGCCCTCAATGATGGCCTTGCGCTGATTGGCGATGCCCTGGCCTTGCAGAGCCTTGCTTTCCGCCTCGGCCTCGGCCTTCTTGACCACCAGAATCTTCTCCGCCTCGCCGCGCGCGTTGGCGGCCACTTGTTCGCGCTGTGCGGCGTTGATGTCGTTCATAGCCGACTTAACCTTGGCATCGGGAATAATGTCGGTCACCAGCACATTCACAATCTCGTAGCCGAAGGTGGCCATGTCAGCATCCAGTTCCTGCTTCACAGCGGCGGCAATCGACGATTGCGAGGCAAAGACCTCATCCAGCGTCATGCCGGGCACATGGCCAAGAATCACCTGTTCCACATAACTCTTGATCTGCGCTACCGGATCGGAGAGCTTGTAGTAAGCGTCATAGACCTTCTCGGGACGCACGCGATTCTGCACCGAAATTGGAATGGTGACAAAGACGTTGTCCCTGGTCTTGGTCTCCATGGTCAGCGTGATTTGATTGACCCGCAGACTCACCACGCCCGCAACGGAATCAAAGTACGGGACCTTCCAGTTCAAGCCCGGATCGGCAACCCGAAGAAACTTGCCGAAGCGCGTGATGACGGCCACCTGAGCCGTGTTCACGGTGAAAAAGCTGCCCAGAATCAGGGTGAGAACAATGAGGGCCAGCGCCCCCAGCGGAATCAGATAGATGATGTCCATTCGGTTCCTCCGCTGCTTCATCTTGAAGCAACGGAGAATTATACAAGAACTGGATAGATACAGGGAATTACTCGCTATCCTAAAAAAACAAGATTTCCATAGTTATGCAAGTCTAACAATCTAAATAGAAAATCTGCTGAGAATGTTCTGCCAAATGCAGCAAGTTAGCCCCGCTGCGCGGGGTTGGCGAGTTAGCAAGTTAGCGGAGGCGGAGATCAACGCAAGTTTCATCCCTCCGCGGGTTGGCAACGCCGGTGGACGACTGACACAACCGGCGGTTTCCGTTGGAACAGAAACCGCCGGTGTTGTTTCAAGCAAGTAATATACGGATGGTTACTGAACTTCCCCGACATATACCCCGAACGGACTCAACTGGATTTGTTCGAGCGAGACGGGATCGGCCTCGCCGGGAGTCTTCAGCAGGGTTCTCACTTTGCCTCCGAATCCGGGAACGCTGAGGCTTACCGTTTGCGGCTCGGCGGTGAAGTTCACCGAGACCACCACCGGCGGCACGCCCGTAGCCTGCCGCAGCCAACTCAGGACTTTGGCGTTATTGGTATCCAGCATGGTGTTATCGCCGCGCACCATGGCCGGGTTCGTCTTCTTGAGGCGGATGAGGCTCTGGTACCACACAAGAAGCGAGTTGGGATCGCGGCTCTCGGTTTCGACATTGACTGTCGCAGCGCTGGGCGGCACGGGAAGCCAGGGCGTGGCTTTGGCCGTCGCGAATCCCGCATTTACGCTCGCGTTCCACTGCATTGGCGTACGCTCGCCGTCGCGGCCCTTCTCTTTCGGCCAGCCGGTTACACCCACCGGATCCTTCACGTCTTCCTTGCGGGTCGGCGGGGTGGTCTTCATGCCTATCTCGTCGCCGTAATAGAAGAGTGCGGCGCCGCGGTTCAAAAACAGCACCGTGGAGAGCGCCCGCTGGATGCCGGTGTCGTGAACGCCATCGCCGTAACGGGTTACAAGGCGCGGGTTGTCGTGGTTGTCGAAGACCGCCAACGGGGTATTGCCGCCGATCCCGGTCTCCATATCCGTCAGTTTGGCGCGGAACTGGGCCACGTCCAGTTTGTTGATGAAGCCCAGTTGCGTGTCCATGGGCAGATGAAACTCGGGCTTCTCGGCCGTTCCATACTCTGTGGCCAGCGCGGCGATGTTGGGCAGGTAGGTTTCGCCGATCAGCACCCGCGTACCGGGAAACGACGCCGAATTGAAGGTGTCAGCATAAGCGCGCATCTCCTGCATCACCGGATGTACGCCGGGCAGAAATTCGGTCTTGAGGCCGTCCAGCTTTGGCTCACCGAAGGCGTCGATGATCGGGTTGCCGTCCTTGTCCCTGACGATGTTTTCGTCGGCCAGGCCAGGGTCTTCGTAGAGGGTGGTAATGGCATCGAACCGGAAGCCGCCCACGCCGCGCTTCAACCAGAAGCCGATGATGTCCTTGAAGGCCTCATGCACCTTGGGGTTGTCCCAGTTGAGGTCCGGCTGCTGGATGTAGAACTTGTGGTAATAGTACTGGCGCGTCTTCTCGTCCCACTGCCAGGCCGTGTGGCCAAACGCTGACTGCCAGTTGTTGGGCGGCGCGCCTTTGTCGTTTGCCGTCTGGCCCTTGCCGTCGCGCCACATATACCAGTCGCGATAGGGGTTGGTGCGCGATGAGCGCGACTCCAGGAACCACTTGTGCTGGTCAGAGGTGTGGTTCATCACCATATCCATGAGGATGCGAATATGGCGCTTGCCGGCCTCGGCCACCAGGCGGTCAAAGTCAGCCATTGTGCCGTATTGCGGGTCGATGCTCTTGTAATCCGAAATGTCATAGCCGAAATCCGCTTGCGGCGATGGGTAGCAAGGAGTCAGCCAGATGGCATCCACGCCCAGCTTCTGCAGGTAGTCCAGCCGCTGGGTGATGCCGTTGAGGTCGCCGATGCCGTCCCCGTTCGAGTCCTGGAAACTGCGCGGGTAAATCTCGTAGATGACGGCGTTCTTCCACCAGTCCCGTTCGCTGGCGGGATGGGAAGCGGGTTGGACGGATGCCGTTTGCGCACCTGCCGTGAGGGTCCCGGCCCCCAGGAACAGGGCTAGACCGAAGCGGATGATGGCTCTTGGGCAGTGCATTTGGATCTCCTTGGAGTGACGGCGCTTCTCACGGGTTCCGCAACGTTGCCGGAAGTGAATCTATCGCGTGAGTTCTGACTAAGGATATATTGCATTCCAAAAGAATGGTCAAACGCGGAGTTCTGTGAGTTCGAAAGCCAACAAGGAATCTCTGAATACGTGATTTCGTACCATTGAATCCGTGGTTTCCCAGGTCTCAAAATCGAGACCTGGTGCACCCAGCCTTGGTACAACTTCAAGCGGTCGGAGATCTAGTGCCTCTCTCCCGGCCCTTGCGCCGGCTTTCCCCTCATGCGCGCGAAATCGATCCCGAACTTTGGATTCTCGCGGGTTCCCTCAATGTGGATGGGAACCTCGGCGCCCGCTCCGTCTTTCTTGAAGTAGCGGTTGGCCGGCGCCAGCAGCAATCCCTTCCAGCCGCCCACGATCTTCGAGACCGAGGCCTCCATCTTCGCCGTGCCGGCAAAGTCCAACGCGCCGCCCTCCAGGCCATAGGCGCCCTTGAGCTGGATCTTCGCCCCTGGCACGGTGTAGTCCAGCGCCGGCAGCGTGACCACCCCGCTCGCCAACTGGAAGCTGCCGCTCATCTGCGACAGAATGCTCGCCAGATCGGTGGTCTTCACATCTCCCGGCCGCCCCTGGCCGCGCAGGCTTAGCTCCGCGATGCGCTCCTGAATTTTTTCGCTCGTGAATCGCGCATTGTCCAACGCAAACCAGCCGTTCAGTTTCAGCCGTTGGTGCACGGGCGCTGGCCCCGGCGGAATGTGCAACGCGGTCTTCATGGTCACATCGCCGGTCAGGAATACATTGTCTGAACGGCCTGCCAGACGCAGAAAATCCTCGATCCGCGCCTTGTCCACGTTGACGGTGAGCGCAATGTCGTGCCCGCCGTATTGCTGCGCGCCCTCCACCACCGGCCCGGGCACGCGCTCAATCTGCCCGCGCGCGGTAAAGTGCGAGTGGCCCAGCGTTGCATCCACCGGCTCCAGCGATGTGTCCCCGTTGGTGCCGTCCACCCGCGCGTGGAAGCGCGTCGTCAGCCGCATCGCATTGCCAAAGTGCGTCAGCCGAAAATCCGGCGTATCTGTCTGCCCGTCCACCGTCAGATTGCGCAGCGTGCCCTCATAGTGGCCGGTCGATGAAAGAATCCCCGCAATCCCTTTGAAGCAGGCCAGGTCCGCGTGCTCAAAGCGGTAATCCCCTTTTAGTGGACTCTCGCCAGGGTCAGCCGTCTGCCAGGGACCAAAGCTCCCCGTTGTCCTGATCTTTCCTTGCGGCCGCGGATTGGTCAGCTCGGCGTCAAATCCCATCGCCCCACCCGAGGCGATGCGGGTCAGCTTGAGGCGCGGAATCGCAAACTCCAGAGGCAGCTTGCCCGGCTTGCTGGTTTCCATGACCAGATCGGCGCCGGTAACTTCCATTGTGTCCACATCAAAACGCACCATCGCCGCCGCTGCGCCCCTGGGCTTGCCCGTGGATTCGGAGTTGCCCGCGCCCCCCGCCGCGCCGTGCTCAAAGTGCGACTTTGGCGGAAGATGGACGCTCAAACCCTTCAACTCCACCACAGAAATGTGAATCGGCTTGCCCGGCGCATAGCTGAGCGGCGCATGAAAGCGAAACTCCGCCAGCCGGATCAACGGCTCGCCCTGTCTTGCCGGAACTGCCACGCCCTCCACCCGCGCCGGCGGCCAGATGCGCAGCCCTTTGCCTTCAGCCCACAGGCCATTCACCAGCGACAGATGAAAGCTGTCCAGCTCGACCCGCGCGTGGAAGCGTGTTGCAAGCCCTTCCACAATGCGCGCGCGCAAGAACGGCTCCGCCCGGTGCAGCGCTACGCCTATAACGACAGCCGCGACTGAGAGAGTTACGAGCAACCCGCCAGCAACCCACTTCGCAACCCTGTGCCTGTGCCGGATCGATTTCCAAAGCTTAGCCACGCCCGCCTCCCGGTTGGCTCCCATTGTCGCAGGATTCGGCCGCATCTATTTTCTGAATATAAGGTCGATGCCGTAGACTTCAATGAACGAATGCAAGCGCAGATTGAAAACCTCGTAAAGCTGCAAGCGGTGGAACTGGAACGTACCCGCCTCACGTTGGCCGCGCGCGCTCTGCCTGCTGAAATCGCCCAGGCCCAGGCCACGCTGGCCGCAGCCGAAAACCAGGCTGCCGAGGCCTCAGCCGCCCTCAGCCGCGAGGAATCCCTCCGTACCCGCCTTGATCGTGAGATCGCCGTCCACCGTCAGAAGGCCGCACGCTATCACGCCCAGCAGGACTCCATCACTACCCCCGCGCAGGCCCATGCCGTCGAACACGAGCTTCATTTTGCCGAGGCCGAGGCCGAGCGCCTGGAAAACGAGGAGTTCACCAGCCTGGAGCGCACGGAAGCCCAGGAGTCCGCCCTCGCCGCAGCCCGCGCCCAGGTGGAGTCGCTCGCAGCAGCCCTGGACAAGACCCGCGAGCGCATCAATCTGCACCAAGCCGAGTTCGACCGCGAACTGGCCGCGCTTGCCGTCCAGCGCGCAGCCCTCCGTCCGCTCATCGAGCCCCAGTGGCTCACGCGCTTCGACCGCCTCTGCGCCTCGCGCGGCACGGGTCTGGCCCGCGTTGAAAACCAGCAGTGCACCGGCTGCCGCATGGGCGTCCGCCCCCAGACTTGGAACCAGCTCCGCGAAGGCGAATTGCTCACCTGCGACAGTTGCAACCGCCTGCTCTATTGGGACCCGTCAATGGCACCCGCTCCCGATCCCGACGCTCCGCCGCAGAATGGCGCAAAGCACAAACGTAAAACGCCCAAACCTGAGCCAGAGGACTAGAGTGTTTTTCCTGTTGGTGTAGAGTACGGCGTGGACCGGGAGGTCCACGCAACAGCCGGCCAGGAGGCCGGCGCTACCTGTTCTTGCAGCGACCGGCAACCTTGAGCCGAGCAGGAGATCTACTCGATACCAACAGGCAAAACGCTCTAGAGTCTTCACTCCATCCCTGCTACCCTTTTCTTGAGCGATCCCTGAGCAATTTCCGGGTTAATATGGCGTAGCAAGATTCCAGAGGATGGCTTTTTCTTGAGGAAGAAGCCACTTGAGTTCATCGACTCCTATTAGCCCAACCCTGAAATTGCTATCGCTGAGGAGCAACCCGTGCAGCGCATCTGTGTGGACATGGACGAGGTCATGGCGGACACCCTCGCCGAGCACCTCCGCCGTTACAACCAGACCTTCGACGAAGACGTCACCCCCAGCGACCTGGCGGGGAAGAGACTGTGGGAAATTACCCCCCTCGACCGCCAACAGCAACTCCGCGCCTTCCTGGACGCTGAGGACTTCTTCGAAGACCTGGCCCTCTTGCCCGGCTCTCAAGACGTGCTCAAACAGCTCTCCGCCCGCTTTGAAATCTTTATCGCCACCCAGGCCATGGCCGTTCCCAACTCCCTGGGCTCCAAGTACCGCTGGCTCCAGCGTCACTTTCCCTTCATCCCGCCCACGAACTACGTCTTCTGCGGCGACAAGTCCATCCTCCGCGCCGACTATCTTATCGACGACCTGCCCAAAAACATCCTCCGCTTCGAGGGCCAGGGCCTCCTCTACTCCGCTCCGCATAACCTGGCCGCCACCGGCTTCCTCCGCGTCAATAACTGGGAAGAAGTGGCCCAGTACTTCGCCACGCAACCCGGCTAACTCCTGTTGTATTTCCTTCAAACGCTGAAAAAGTGGCAATGGCCCGGGGCTAAGCAGGCTGCGGAAAAAGGCCTGGATTTGATCCGAACTCCCGAAAAACATCCCTCAGGGCCTAAAGGCCCCGCTGATTTTGCGGCACTTACGGCACGACTAAAGTCGTGCCCTGACACAAAACGTCTTTTCGAAACACATTCCACGAGTTTCTTCGCAGCCTGTAAAGCCCTGACCTACCAGTCGTGCCCTGATACAAAACATCGTTTCTCCGGGGCTAAAGCCAGCGTTGATTCTGTTGGCTTTATGCGGGGGTTAAAACCCCCACCTCCCTCCGAATTGAGTTTTTTTGCAGCCTGTAACGGCTCTGCTTCCACCCCGGAATCTTCGATTTACAAAGACCGAATCACACCCATCGCCGAAATCTCCTAGAACGAAACCTGACAGGAGCCACACGCCTGCCTTGGCAGGGCTGTTTGGATCCGCCGCTGATTCATCAGGGCTTTGCTTCGCTCGCGCCGCTGTGACGTTCCGTTCTTGCTCCCGGACTCACCGCGTGCCGCACCACATCCTCCACATCCGCCATCTTGTCCATCAGCAGGCTCAGCCGGTGCGACAGCGACTGAATTTCAGTTTCCGCGCGGCGGTTCACATCGAAATCCAACTCGCTCCGCAGGCGATCTTTCACGTCCTGGCGGTTCTGGCTCATCATGATCACCGGAGCCTGAATCGCGGCCAGCATCGACAGAAACAGGTTGAGCAGAATGAAGGGATACGGATCCCATGCCCGCTGGTGCAGAGCTGTGTTCACCCACGAATACACCACCAGCACAATCGCAAAAAGGATGATGAACGACCACGAACCTCCAAAGCGCGCCACCGAATCCGCAAGGCGCTCACCGAAGGTCGATTGCTCTTCGATCACCTCGTTGGGGTTGCGGCTCACACGGGTCTGCACCAGCTTCTGCGAGGCGTGGAACTGTCGCGCCTGCACGGTCAGCATATCCATCCCTGCATGGGGCTTGCGCGCCACCAAGTCGGCAATGTCGTCGCGGCCTACCTCCAGGCAAACCGTTTCTTCCATCGCCATCGCTGTCGTCTGGTGCGGCGTCTGCTGCAGCATGGAAGCAAATCCGAAGAAGTCTCCGTGGGTCGGCTCGTCTACTACCACTTCCTGCTGCTCGTCGTCCGTCGTGACCACGCGCGCCTTGCCCGACATCACCACGTAGCCATGCTCCGCGGGGTCGCCAGCCTTGAAGATGCGCTGGCGCGGCAAAAAATGCTTGATCGCCACCTGCGCCGCCAGAACATGGGCTTCATCGTCATCCAATAGCTCGAAAAGTGGAACGTGTCGTAACTCGTCGGGATCGCACGGCATGGATTGCCTCCTTCATGGCCCGGATGGGGGCCGCTACGTTCTGTTTTGAGCGACCTGCGTCACAATCGCAGGCTAGGACAAAACCAGAGTAAATGTGCCCTTGCTGAAGGCTTCGAGGTGGCATTCTCTTCCACCCCAACGCGCAAAGACCGCTCGTTGGGGACGCCAAAGCCACCTGAGGATCTTGCCTCTGGGTACAGCAACTCTGGTATTGCTATACCCGTTGACGCCGCCTGCCTATTCTGAATCCGGCTTGCCTGGCGCCGTCTTTGCCACGCTCACCGCCCGCAGCGGAACCGACCGCCCTGCCGGCGCCTGGTACATGGTCACGATGATCGCCGAGGCCGGCTTCCTGCCCGCGCACTGGTAGGCGTGCGGCGTGCTCGAGTCGAAGTACACAGCATCGCCCGCTCCCAACATGCACCCCTGCTCCCCGTGGCGAACCTCCAACTCCCCCTCCAGCACATACAGAAACTCGAACCCCGCATGCATGTGCGCCTTGGGTTCCACCGCTTTGGCCTGCGGCACAAACTCGGCAAAGTAGGGGTCCATCTCCCGATCAGGCACCATGTAGCCCAGGCTCTCAAAAAAGTACGTCGGCGTCTCTACCCCGCTCTGCGGCAGCCGCACCCGCTCCTTCCGCCGGTGAATCTGGAATACCGGGTGCGGATCGCTCTCAAAGAAATAGGACAAATCCTTGGAAAACACTAAAGCAATCCGCGCCAGGTTCCTCAGCGTAGGCACCACCCGCCCGGTCTCCAACTGCGACAGAAAGCTTGCCGAAAGGCCCGTCTGCTTCCCCAACTCCACCAGCCCCATCGACTTCTTCAGCCGCAGCCGCCTGATCCGGTCGCCGATGTGCTTCTCCGTAATGACCCGCGCGGTGGTTTCCGTATCCACCTGCGACTTTTGCGTCTCGTCGCTCTTGACCACCGTCAATTCGCTCATCCGCCCTCCAGCCAGCACAAACATTTGGATGCACACCTGAGGAAATGTTGCGCGCATCAAAAACAATTCTCATCCTACTAAAGCTACATTCCTCTCGCAATCGATATTGATCTGCCCCTGCCTGCAAGCAAAAAATCCTCTGTGCCTCTTCGTTTTCGCGTTCTTCGCGGAAGGGTGGGAAACCAGTCACACCGGCACGCGCTATCCTAAAGAGTCCGGCCACGCAACATATTTTTGCCCATCAAGGAACCCAATGCCCGAAGAAACCACCGCCGCCACCACTACCGCACCCGTTGCCACCATCGCCACTCTCGGCCAGCACGAAGGCCAGTCCGTCACCCTCCGCGGATGGCTTTACAATCTGCGCGAGAGCGGCAAGCTCCTTTTCCCCATCTTTCGCGACGGCACCGGCACCATCCAGGGCGTGGCCCACGTCAAGAGCGTCTCGCCCACGGTTTTTGAGGCTCTGAAGGGATTGACCCAGGAGTCCAGCGTCATTGTCACCGGCAAGGTTCGTGCCGACAAGCGCGCACCGGGCGGTTTCGAACTCGATGTCGAAGACCTCCAGGTCGTGCAGCGCGTTCCGGAGTCCGATCCCTACCCCATCACGCTCAAGGAACACGGCGTCGACTTCCTGATGGAGCACCGGCATCTTTGGCTCCGCTCTCCGCGCCAGTCCGCCATCCTGCGCATCCGGGCCGAAATCATGCGCGCCGCCGCGGAATACTTCGATACCAACGGCTTCATCCGCACCGATCCGCCGATTCTGACGCCGGCGGCGTGCGAAGGCACCTCTACGCTCTTCCCCGTTGATTACTTTGGCGATCCGGCCTACCTTACCCAATCCGGCCAGCTTTACATCGAGGCCACCGCACTGGCGCTCGGCAAGGTCTACAGCTTCGGTCCCACCTTCCGCGCGGAAAAATCCAAAACCCGCCGCCACCTCACCGAGTTCTGGATGATCGAGCCGGAAGTCGCCTTCATGGACCTGGACGGCCTACTTGGGTTAGCCGAAAACTTCCTCTCCCACATCGTCCAGTCCGTCCTCAAGAACCGGGCGCCAGAGTTAGCGGTGATCGGCCGCGACCCAGCCAAACTCCAGGCCATCTGCCCGCCCTTTCCGCGCCTGCGCTACGATGTGGCCGCCGAAATGCTCAACCAGGCTTACAAGGACGGCCAGCTCGAAGCACCCTTCGAGTACGGGAACGACTTCGGCTCCCCTGACGAAACATGGCTCAGCAACCAGTTCGACAAGCCGGTCATGGTTCATCGCTACCCGGCGGACGTGAAGGCTTTCTACATGGAGCCCGACCCCGACGATCCGCGCTTCGCTCTCTGCTCCGACGTTCTGGCCCCCGAAGGCTACGGCGAAATTATCGGCGGCTCGCAGCGCGTCTCCAGTTACGAACTGCTCAACGCCCGCATTGAGCAGCACAACCTGCCCAAGGAAGCCTTCCAGTGGTACCTGGATCTGCGCCGCTACGGCAGCGTGCCGCACTCTGGTTTCGGCATGGGCATCGAGCGCGCTGTGGCCTGGATCTGCGGATTGGACCACGTAAGGGAAACCATCCCCTTCGCCCGGACGCTTCACCGCATCTACCCGTAGGAGCGGGGCAGGGCCTTATTCCCCGCAGCCTGTGATGGGCATGCCCCCCGCAATCTTCTGTTTGCAGCTTTTGTATTCGGCGAATTGGGTTTGAAGGAATTTTTCTTTCCAAAAGAGGAATCCAGCCGTTGCGGCAGGAATCAAAGAAGGTGCAGTTCATCTTCTCTGACGGAGTGTTCCCCATGACCTTATCCGCTCTTGAAGTCAATCATTTGAAGCAAGCTCCCGCTGCCGATGGCGTATTACCGGCCGTGCTTGGCCGCTGGAGTCCGCGCTCTTTTTCAGCTCGTGACGTGAGTGCCGCAGACCTGCGGAAGATCTTCGTGGCTGCCCGCTGGTCCGCCTCAGCCTACAATGAGCAGCCTTGGCGCTTTATCGTTGGCACGCGGGACTCGTTGACGCATAAGAAGATATTCTCGACGCTCGTGGGCTTCAACCAGAGCTGGGCCGGCGCGGCGTCGGTATTGATTTTGGGCGTGGCGAGCACCAAATTCGCCCACAACGGCACCCCCAACGGATACGCGCTCTACGATTTGGGCGCGGCCACCGCTGCTCTCACCCTGCAAGCCGCATCGCTGGGCCTGAAGACCCACTCGATGGCCGGCTACGACCAGACAGCCGCCCGCAAAGCCTTTCAAATTCCAGAAAGCTACGCTCTGGGCGCCGTGATCGCCCTCGGCTACCAGGGCGAACCCTCCTCCTTGGGCCACGAACAACTGATTGCCCTGGAAACCGCACCACGTGAGCGCAAGCCATTGAGCGAGTTCGTCTTATCGGCATGGGGCGAGGCTGCTGACCTAAGTTAACGCCGGCGTTTCCGACGTACATGGTCCGATTCGGATTCTTCGACTCCGGTGCGCTCGCTCTTCATGAACGGCGAGGGAGCGGTGAGGAGGTTTGTGACAAATACAGCAAGTTAGCTCTCGCTTCGCGGGAATAGCAAGTTAGCGAGTTAGCGTATCTGCGGCGTACCTGAGCCTTTTCCTTCTGTTCGTTGCTGTGGAAACTCGCGACAGCAAATCGTGATTCCCAAGATGACAACGGGATGACGAACCCCGGCCCCGGCTGCCGCGTTAGAGTGGAGGCGGGGGAGTTTCTTTGACCAAGACGCGCCCAACTCGCAGGACGCCGGTGCGGCGGAACAGCCGTCGGCACAACTCATCGCGGCGGCGGCTGGGCTGGAAGGTGCGTCTGACTCTGTCCTCTATCCTGGTGATTCTTGGTCTGCTGGGCGGCGGAATGATTGCCCGAATGCTGGCCCCCACCTCCAATACCTCGCTCACGCGGATGGACGCCATCATCGTGCTGGGCACGCCGGCTGACAGGGACGGCAACCCCACGCCGGAGCTTTTGGCCCGCGTGACCGAGGGGGTGCGCGAGTATGAACGAGGCGTGGCGCCACGGCTGATTCTGACCGGGGGAGCAGTGCACAACCAATTTGTGGAGGCGCGGGTGATGGCCGGAACCGCGCACGCGCAGGGAATTCCGGAGTCGGCGATTTTTGTAGAGCCGGAGGCGAGGGATACGATTGAAAACGCCTGCTACGCGGAGCGGATCATGAAAGCGCACGGCTGGCGGTCAGCAGAGGCGGTTTCAAGCGCCAGCCACCTGCCTCGCGCGGGTATCATCTTCAACAACCTGCCGCTGGAGTGGCGCGCTCACGCGGCTCCTCAACTGGGACCGAGGCCGGCGGCTTACCTTGGGGCGGCAGCATCCGTCGAAGCCTTCAAGACCGTGCGCTACCTGATCTGGACGCGGTGGACCGAGCGCTGCGAGCCTTGACGCGAACATGGCGTCCGGTTTGCGTTGTCCAAGGCCGGTATCGTCCTGTAAGCTGGAGTACCATGCGTCTTTCAGTTAGATTTTTCGCTTCTCTTGCCGCCGTAGCCGTTCTGGCTCTGTCTTGTGGACTCTGCGCGCAGGCGCAAACCACCGCCTCGCCGACGGCCGGCAATGGCACCTATATTGCCAGCGATCCGCTGGCCAATGTGCGCTACGACAACCGCTACGATGTTTCCCTGGGAATGGCCTACGACCATATAAAGGCCGGACCGAACGTGCTGCAAGGGGCAAACCTGGGCGGACTGGATCTTTCCGCTTCCTACTGGTTCGCCAAGCACTGGGGCGTCGAGGGCTCGGGGCGCTACTACTTGGGTAGCAGCGGCGTGGGCACACCCAACACCGCGAACGTGGTGGGTCCGTTCGTCAGCCAGCAGGTTTTTGTTGCCGGTCCTGAATGGCTGGGGCCGCACAACAAGCATGGCGCACTGATTGCCCACGCGATGTTTGGCGGGGCGCACTTTGATTCGCATGAATATCCACTCAATGCGCAAGGGGTTAATTTCTACTACAACCAGGTTGCTCCGGCGGCGATCATTGGCGGCCACATGGACCTGAACCGCTCAGCGCACTGGGTCTTCCGCATCACGCCGGATGCGGTGATGACTCACTACGGCACGAACTACGGGAGCAAGATCTCGCAGTACGATGTCAACTTCGCCATCTCGGTAGGCGTCCAGTACAAGTTCCAGAAGAAGCGGTAGAAGACCGGCAACCTCTGGCTGGCGCATCGGTAGCACTAGCAACCGCCGCACCGAAGCGGCAATCTTCCTAAAACCGGAGCCCCAGCGACAGATCAATGTCAGCGGCGGCTCCGGTTTTGCGTTTGGGGCAGCTATCTCTGATCAAGCGAGATGGACTGCTGAATTCAACTGCGTGTGGTATTCTCCATCCCTTGGCAATGTCCGTGGGAAAAATGTCCCGGGAGGATATGCTGTAGTGGATGGCGCACTTCCTGCTCCAGAGGAGGAATCTCCGGTCAGGAATCCGCGCGAAGGCGGGGCTCAACGGCTATGAAAGACACGCTTGGAGTATTGCTGGCGGGCGGAGCGGGAGAACGGCTCTTCCCTCTGACACGGGATCGCGCAAAACCGGCCGTGCCATTTGGCGGGCACTACCGCATCATCGACATCACCCTCTCCAACTGCATCAACTCCGGCCTGCGCAAGGTCTTCATTCTGACGCAGTACAAGGCGCTGTCACTGAACCGGCACATCCGCGAAGGGTGGACAGGGATTGTGGCCCAGGAGCTGGGCGAATTCTTCGAGATGATGCCGCCAATGCAGCGCACCGGATCGAACTGGTACATGGGGACCGCCGATGCGGTGTACCAGAACATCTACTCGATCGGCAGCGAGCAGCCGAAGTACATGATCATCCTCTCCGGCGACCATATCTACAAGATGAACTACAGCCGCATGCTGGAGTACCACATTGAAACTCATGCCGATGTGACGCTGGCCGCGCTGCCGATTCCGCCCGATCAGGTGAAGCAGTTCGGTGTGGTGGAGGTGGGGAAGACAGGCGAGGTGCTGGGTTTCCAGGAGAAGCCCGCCTCGACAAGCTTCCGGTCGCCGTTCAACCCCAACGCCGTGGATGCCTCGATGGGCATTTACATCTTCAACACCGAGGTTCTGCTGAAGGCGCTGATCGCCGATGCCGAGGACCCGAACTCGAAGCACGACTTCGGCCATGACATTCTGCCCAATATGCTGGGCAAAAAGAAGATGATGGCCTACTCCTTTGTGGACGAGAACAAGCAGCAGGCGCTCTACTGGCGCGACGTGGGCACGCTGGACGCATACTACGACGCCAACATGGACCTGTGCGCGGTTTCGCCGGTCTTCAACTTGTACGACAAGAGCTGGCCCCTGCGCACACGTATGCGCCAGTATGCACCGGCCAAATTTGTCTTCGGCGAGCCGGGGCGTTCGGGCGTGGCAATCAACTCAGTCATCTCCGACGGCACCATCATCTCAGGCGCCACGGTGTCGAACTCCGTGGTCTCGCCGGATGTGCGCGTGAACTCCTACTCCACCGTGGACGCCAGCATCGTCTTTTCGCACGTGAACATCGGACGGCACTGCCGCATCCGCCGCGCCATCATCGACCGGCACGTCCACATTCCCGAAGGGACGGTCATCGGTTTCGACCCGGCGGAGGACAAACGCCGGTATTTTGTCACCCCGTCGGGGCTGACCATTGTCACCCGCGAAGTTTCCCTCTTTGAGAACCCCGTCGATTCGGACTTCCAGCAGAGGTATTAGAGGAAAAACCAGAGTCAACGCGCCAAACTACGCTCCTGATGAACGAGGCAGAATCAAATCCATGGTTTTCAAGAAAGCTGGCAAGTTAGCCACCGCTTCGCGGTGATAGCAAGTTAGCAAGTCGGCGAATTTTATAGACACCACAACAGCAACTCGAGATCCGCTTCAGGATTGCGCTTCGTCTTGCAGTTCCCGCGCCTGCTCCTCGTGGCGCAGCACGCGCAGCGCACCCTCCGCCAGCGCCTGCAACTCATCCTCTCCCGGATAGACCGTCACGGGCGCGATCCATTGAATCGCCGCACATAACTGCTGGACAAGCTTCTGGGAGTAAGCCATTCCTCCGGTCAGCAACACAGCATCCACGCGGCCGTTGAGCACCGTGGCCATGGCCCCGATGTCTTTGGCCGTTTGGTAAACCATGGCATCGAAGATCAACTCGGCCTGGCCATCTTCCGCCGCGATTCTCCGCTCCACTTCGCGCAAATCCTTGGTGCCAAGATAGGAGTAGACCCCCCCCTCGCGGTTCAGCAGGCTCCACAACTGCGGCTCGGTGTACTGGCCGCTGAAACAAAGCCGGATTACCTTCAGCACTTGCAGGCCACCCGAGCGATCCATGGCAAAGGTGCCTTCCTGGCCGGCAACATTGACATCGATCATCTTGCCGTTCTCGTGCGCGGAGACGGAGATGCCGCTGCCCAGATGGGCCACAATCAGCCGCAACTCCGGGTAGGGCCGCTTTTGCTCGCGCGCATATCGTCTGACCATGGCCTTGGTGTTCAGGGCGTGCGAGAGGCATTGGCGGCCCACCAGCGCCGAACCGGAGATGCGCGCCGGCTCGATGAACTCATCCACGCTGACAGGATCGACGATGAAGGCTTCGGCCTCCGCCTTTCGGGCGATGGCCTGGGCCAGAAACGCGCCCAGATTCGAGGCGTGTTCCCCATAGCGCGTGGAGCGCAGATCCTGGAGCATGGCCTCGTTGACCCGGTAGGTGCCGCTGGCCAGGGGACGCATCAAGCCGCCGCGCCCGACCACGGCCTGCAACCGCTCCAGCGGGAAACCCGCATCGGTCAACTCCCGCTCAATGCGCGACTGGCGAAATTCCAATTGATCGAGGATGGGACGGCCGCGGAATGGGTCCATCTCGCTGTCTGAGTGGCTCAGGTTGCGCACCAGTTCGGGGCGCTCATCGGCATAGATGGCAATCTTGGTCGAGGTGGAGCCGGGATTGATGGCCAGAACCCTGAATTCACCGGCAGGCATACAGTACCCCCAAGGCCATTCCATTTACCTTGTTTTGCGCGCTTTCGACCCGTGACGGAATCAGAATGGGAACCTTTGCGCCGACCACCACATGACCGAATTCCCAACCGGCGAGGAAGATGATCGACTTGGCCAGCAGATTGCCCGCCTCAATGTTGGGAACGATGAGGCAATCGGCGTGCCCCGCGACCGGATTGCTGATTCCCTTGGCCTTCGCGGCCCATTCCAGCAACGCATTGTCCAGCGCCAGCGGACCGAAGACGTCGGCCTCGCCGAAGTCGCCCGCCGCGCCCATTTTCGTCAGCGCCGTTGCATCCATCGTGGAGGGCATGGCTTCGGTTGGCACTTCGATCGCACTCATAATCGCGACCTTCGGACGCCGCACTCCCAGGCAGTGCAACATTTCGATGGCGTTCAGGATGATCTGCTTCTTCTGCGCGAGCGTCGGGGCGGGATTCAATCCGCCATCCGAGAGCCCCGTCAACCGCGGCCCGTCCGCGCCGCGGCGCTCAAAAAAAGCAACGTCGCAGAGCAGGCGTCCGGTGCGAAGGCCCTTTTCCTTATCCAGAACCGGGTGTAGCAACTGATCGGTGCGCAAGTGGCCTTTCATCAAAATGTCGATGCTGCCCTCACGCGCCATTTTCACCGCAATCTCAGCGGCGTTTCCCATTGCGGGGACAAACTCAGCCTTCGCTACCAGTTCCTGGAAGCCAAGCGCTTCAGCATGGGCGCGAATCCGCTTTGCGTCGCCAATCAGTACGGGAAACGCGATCTCGGCGCGCAAAGCATCCGCAGCGGCGGTCAATGCGACTTCATCGTCGGCCAGAACAACCCCGACGCGCTTTGGGCCGACTGCACACGCCAGTTTCCGCAATTCCGCGAAGGAGCGAATGCCCTCCGCCGCCTGCAATTCAACTGATTCCATACCAATCCCTCTTGTTAGAAGCTGAAACTCTTCCCGGAGAATCTTACTGCGCTACACTAGACCCTGGCAGGAGGACCGGGCGGTCGCTGCCGGAGGCTCTCGCTCACGCGAGGGACCGCCGGGGGAGGAAAGTCCGAACTCCGCAGGGCAGTGTGCCGGATAACGTCCGGGACGCGGGTTTCAAAGCCCGTGGACGGCCAGTGCCACAGAAAATATACCGCCTCGGCTACCCCTCTTTCGGGAGGGCAACCCTGGAGCCGCTTGCGGCCTCAGCGCCGGGGTAAGGGTGAAAAGGTGCGGCAAGAGCGCACCGCCCCGACTGTAAAGCCGGGGGCAGGGTAAACCCCACACGGAGCAAGACCAAATAGGGAGGGAAGCAATTGCCAAGAGCCAGGCATTGCTGCGCGCCTGCCCGGCGCGCCCAGGCGGCTTGAGCACTTGCCGAAACCTCCGGGTAGGTCGCTGATGAGCGTCCGCGGCAACGCGGCGCCTAGAGGAATGACCGCACACGACAGAATTCGGCTTACAGGATCTTCCTGCCGAATTGATTCGAAGCACAAACGACAGCCCCGGCCGGGAGAAGCTTCTGGCCGGGGCTGACCATTTTTGAGCGGGGTTAGCTGGGTTAGCCGCGCTGCGCGCGTGTTCGCGGAGTTAAGGAATAGCAAAATACACAAGATTCCAGTAGTTCTGCAAGTTGAACAATATAAATGACAAATCTGCGGAGAATGTTCTGTCAAATGCAGCAAGTTAGCCACCGCTTCGCGGTGATAGCGAGTTAGCAAGTTAGCCGAGAAGGAAGATCAACGCAAGTTTCATCTCTCGGCTCCGTTTTCATCCTCCGTCTGCTCCGTTACCATGAAGAGATGCTGCGAGTGAAGCTGTTGGAGGTGGGGGCGCGTGCTCCGGTGGTAGCCCATCCGGGCGAGGACCTGGGCTATGACCTGTTTGTGCTGGAGGGTGTGGCGCTGAGCCCACGGGCTACGGTGAAGGTGCGAACCGGCATTGCCGTCGAGGCCAGGCACCCGGCGACCGGCGCTCCGCTGGGGTTGCTGGTGCGGGACCGGTCATCCATGGCGGCGCGGGGGATTGCCACCACCGCTGGGGTGATTGACGCCGGCTACCGGGGCGAGATTCTGGTGCTGATGACCAACTTGGGCGAGACTGCCGTCGAGCTGAAGGCCGGGGAGAAGATTGCCCAGATGATTCCAGTTCCGGTACTCACCGGGGATGTGGAAACTGTGGAAAACCTGGAAGAGTCGGCGCGCGCGGAAAAAGGGTTTGGCAGCTCGGGACGGTGACCACCTGCCTTCGGCTGCCCAGCGCCAGAAAAAGGCGTGAGTATTCCGCGATGGTCGAGGTTCGCGGTATTCCACCCAGCCAGACTGATTGAGGGTCGAGGTATCCCAGGTCTCAAAATCGAGACCTGGGGCACCCAGACTGAAATTGGTTAGCTGCCTACTTGTTTCCGAGGCTGTCGCCCTGATGGTAGTTCGGATAAGGCGGGATGGGAATCTCCGGCACGGGATGGGCCTTCAGTTCGTCCAGCACCAGTTGGACGCCGGTTTCGAGCTGGCGGTCGTGGCCGGCTGCTACGTCCTTGGGCAGGTCCTCGACGGGAACGTCGGGGGCGATGCCATGGTTTTCCACCTCCCATTGGCCGTTGAGGCCATAGATGGCATAACGGGGCGCGGTGACCGAGCCGCCGTCGAGCAGTGTGGGATAACCGCCGATGCCCACCAGGCCACCCCAGGTGCGCGTACCCACCAGCTTGCCGATGCCGGCCTTTTTGAAGTACCAGGGCATGGCGTCGCCGCCAGAGCCGGAGTTCTGGTTAATGAGCATGACCTTGGGGCCGAAGATGGCGCCCACTGGATCGTGCACCGGCTTGCCATCGCGCTCGACCGCCCCGGAAAACGGGTAGCGCTTGAGCACGTCCACCACGTAGTCGGCGATGAAGCCACCTTCGTTGTAGCGCTCGTCGAGCACCAGGGCCTGCTTGTCGAGCTGCGAATAGAAGTAGCGGTTGAAGTTGGTGTAGCCGGAGCCGCCGGTGTTGGGCATGTAGACGTAAGCCACCTTGCCGCCGGAGAGCTCGCCAACCTTGCGGCGGTTGGCTTCAATCCAGTCCAGGTTGCGCAGGCCATCCTCGTCGCTGATGGGCACCACCGTGACGTCGCGAGCGTCCTTGCCGTCGGGGTTGGCGCCGACGTGGAGCACAGTCTGCTTGCCGGCTGTCGCGTCGAAGAATTCGTAGAGGTTGTCGGCGGAGTGCAGCTCGCGGCCGTTGACCGCCAGCAGGTATTCGCCCTCACGAACGGAGACGCCGGGCAGGGTGAGCGGTGAGGCCAAGCCGGGGGTCCAGTTCTGGCCGCCGAGGATTTTGACGATGCGGTAGCGGCCGTTCTCCGTCTTGTAGTCGGCGCCCAGCAGGCCGGTCTTCGCGCCGTGGTCTGGCTGGTGCGGGCCACGGATGAACATGTGGCCAATGGTGATCTCGCCGAGCATCTCGGTGGAGAGATAAGTGAACTCGGAACGCGAGGCGAGCGTGTCAAGGTAGGGCTTGTACTTGGCCTCGATCCTGGGAATGCTGAGGCCGTGGGTGTGGGGGTCGTAAAGGAAGTCGCGCTCGATGCGCCAAGTCTCGTGATACATTTGGCGCCACTCGGCGCGGGGATCGATGACGGTTTCAAGCCCACCCAGGTTCAGAGGCTTGCCTGGGGCATTGTCGCTGGGCTTCAGATCGTCAGCCGAGGCGATGGTCCAGCCGCCCTTGCGGCCGTAAAGCACCTTGGAGCCGTCGGCGGAAACGGTGAACGCGTCCAGGTCGCTGAGCACTGATTCCGTCTGGCGCTTTTCCAGCGTAAACCGCCAGATAGCGCGGATGCCCGGACCGCCGTCCTCGTTGCTGGAGCGGCCAAAAGGAGCTGTCTCGCCGAGGAAGAGAACTCCCGTCTTGCCGGCGGCGATTCCGCCATAATTGCGAGCAGGAATGGGCAAGGCCAGGATGCGGTCACCGATCCTGTCAAGGTCCACCTTGACCTCGACCGGCTTGTCGGCGTCTTTCTTGTCCTTGTCGCCGTCCTTCTTGTCCGCGTCCTTCTTTTCGTCCTTCTTATCGCTGTCTTTCTTGTCGGCGTCCTTCTTGTCGTCTTTCTTGGCCTCATCCTTGATCTTCTCGTCGTCGCTTTGCGGGGGCACGGGCGAGGCGCCGTCCTTGGAGAGCACCACCACATAGGCGGCCCTGGTTTGCGCGCGGTCAAGGGAGGAGAGATCGATGCCGGCCTTCGAGGGGCCGTCGTCGGTGGAGGCGAGGAAGTAAAGGTACTTGCCGTTGGGGTCGAAGGAGGGGTTGATGGCGTCGCTCATGCCGTCAGTCACCTGGGTCGCTTTGTGAGTTTCCAGCGAGTAGAGGAAGATGGCGTCCATCTGGTTGTCGAGGTCGCGGTGATAGGCGATCCACTTGGAGTCCGGCGACCAGGCGGCGTCGAAGGCCGGGCCCCAATTTCCATAGGTTTCCTTGTCTACCAGCACCGGCTTGCCGGAAGGCAAATCCACGGTCCACAGGCGCAGGTGCTTGTCAGTGTAAGCGATGTGCTTGGAGTCGGGTGACCAGGTGGGGCTGTAGAAAAAGCTGGGCTCAGGACCGAGGTCGATGGCCGTGGGCGACTTGAAGCCTGTCTGGTCGTGGAGGTAGAGCTGGTATTCGCCCGATGCGTCGGAGAAGTAAGCGATGGTCTTGCCGTCCGGGCTCCAGGAGGGGTCGCGCTCGGCCACGCCGGGGGTCTGGGTCAGGTTGCGGGTGTCGCCCTTCTCGGCAGGCACGGTGAATATCTCGCCGTGCGCCTCAAAGACGGCGCGGGCGCCGGTGGGCGAGAGGGCGGCGTTCTGAATCTCGTCCGGGGCGAGGTTCGCCCGGTGAGGCGCAAGGCTGGCCAGCTCGCCGTGAATCTGGATGGAGACGGTTTTGTCGGCGTTGGTTGCGGTGTCGAGCAAGTGGATGGAGCCGAACTGCTCATAGACCAGCCCACCGGGGCCAGCCTGGAAGGACTTCAGATCAAGGCCCTTGTTCGGCAGCACCTGGGCTACTTCTTTGGTCGCGGCGTTGTAGCGATAAAGCGCGACCGGGCCGTTGTTTTTTCCTGTGCTATCGCGATCGGAGAGGAAATAGACCTGGTTGCCGACCCAGACGGGGTTGGAGTCGTTGGAGTTCTCGCGGGGCACCTTGACCAGGTCGAGGGTCTTGAGGTTGACGATCCAGATGGGGGTGGTCTGGCCGCCGACATAGCGCTTCCAGGCCGGCTGCCACTTGGTGAAGGGCTGGTAGGCCAGCGACTGGCCGTCGGGCGAGAAGGAAGCCTGGAAGCCGGAGGGAAGCGGTAGCAGCTCGGGGACGCTGGAGCCATCGGCGTGGACACGGAAGAGCCGTTGATAGTGCCGATAGCTGGCCTGACCGCTGATAATCAGCAGGTCCTTGCCGTCGGGCGACCAGCCCACGACGGCGCTACTGTCAGGGTGCCAGGTGATGCGGCGGGGAACACCACCCGCGGCGGGGATGATGTAGGCGTCGGTGTTGCCGTTGAGGTGGGCCGAGTAGGCAATCCAATTGCCGTCGGGCGAGTAGAACGGCCCCGCAGCCACTTGGCCGTTGGAGGTGAGCCGCTCGGCCTCGCCGCCCTGGCGGCTGACAGTCCAGATATCGTCAGCGTAGCGGAAGGCGATCTGATCCTGGCTGAGGGAGGGGTAGCGGAGCAGCAACGGGGGCTGCGCGGAAGAGGTTTGGGCGGAAGCAACGACGGGAAGCAGCGAGGCCAGAGCCAGCAGGGCTATGGCAAACCGGGAGCAAGCACGGATCATGGGACCTCCGGTGAGATGAGCGATTGTGGATTCCATTCAAAAAACAGGCGCAAAACTGCGTGCCCATCCATGCTACGTCAGACGGAGGCGAAAAAGTTCCGTAATATCGCGCATTCTTTGGCTTTTCGGCCGGGTTCTGCCGGGGCGCAGGAACCTGCGCGCGGCCCTTTGCGTATCAAAAAATGGGCGAAATCTCCCGGCCTCAACTGCTTTCCGGATGCGAAAAGCGGCCAGGCGGGTTTGTGTTGCGTCGATAGGAATGGCAGAGATTGCGTACACTGGGGAGATCGGGTTGGAGCCTGGCTCCGCTCCCCGCGGATCGGAGTTTGTTTCCCGGAGACGGGGTCGCGGCCAAGCCGGGGCGACCGGCTGGACCGGCGCTTGAACAGAAAGCAGATTCATGCTCTTCAGTGAGGCATTCAAACTCGCACTTCAGTCCTTGTGGGCCAACAAGCTGCGCTCTGTGCTGACGCTGATCGGCGTGGTGATGGGCGTGGCCTCGGTGATCATGGTCGTCACCCTGGTGAACGGCGCAGACAAATATGTGAGCACCAAGCTGACGGGCTACGGCGCCGACGTCTTCACGGTTTCGCGTATGGCTGGGGTGATCTTCTCCGCCGACGACTACTTCCGCTATCAGAAGCGCAAGATTGTGCGCATTGAGGACTACGAGGCAGTGCGCGACCACTGCGCTGAATGCAGCACAGTGGGAGCAACGATATACAGCACGGGCAACGTGGTCTACAACCGGCACTCGAGCAACAACTCCGATCTGCGCGGCTATACCTGGACGATGCTGCCTCTGCATAACATCGACATTGTTCTGGGCCGCGGCTTTACCCCCGCCGATGAGGACTACGCAACCCACAACGCCATTGTGGGCTACGACATTGTGGATAACCTGCTGGGGGACGGCGACCCCCTGGGCAAGGAAATCCGCGTGGACGGCGTTCCCTACACCATCATCGGCGTGGGCGACCGCCTGGGCAAGATGCTGGGCCAGTCGCAGGACAACTGGGTGGCCATGCCCATCAGCACCTATCAGCAGACTTATGGCACCAACTCTTCGGTCAAGATCTACGCCCGCGCCGAAGGCGGCGCCGAAGCGATGGAACGGGCCAAGAACGAGGTGCGCGTGCTAATGCGCACCCGCCGCCACGACGCGCCCGGAACAGCCGACGATTTCGAGATGGAGACCAACGATACCTTCCTCAATATCTGGAAGCAGATCACCTCGCTCTTCGCCTGGGTCGTGCTGGGCATTGCCTCCATCTCGCTGGTGGTGGGCGGCATCGTCATCATGAACATCATGCTGGTCTCAGTGACCGAGCGCACCCGCGAGATCGGCGTGCGCAAGGCTCTGGGCGCGCGCCAGCGTGATGTGCTGCTACAGTTCCTGATCGAAAGCGCAACCCTGGCGATGGTGGGCGGCGCGCTGGGCGTGTTCTGCGGTGTAGGCGTAGGCAGGTTGATTACGCTGGTCGTGGGCTTCCCGACCAGCGCACCGCTGTGGGCGATTCTTCTGGGACTGGTTCTGGCCGGCGCCGTGGGCATCTTCTTTGGCGTCTATCCGGCCAGCAAAGCCGCAAAACTGGACCCGGTGGTGGCGCTCAGGGCGGAGCTGTGACGACAGCTAACAGTTGACAGCTAACAGCTTACAGTTAGCCGTTCGATGTAATCGAGGTTCTCTATGTCGCATTCGTTTCGAGATCTACAGGTTTGGCAAAGGTCAATGCAATTGACTGTTGCGATCTATCGCTTGACGCGTGAATTCCCACGCGAGGAAATCTACGGTCTTACCAGCCAGATCAGACGCGCTGCGGTCTCTGTACCGAGCAACATCGCGGAAGGACAGGGAAGGCTAAGTCCCGGAGAGTTCCAGCAGTTTCTTGGTATTGCTCGCGGTTCCTTGTGCGAGTTGCAGACTCAATTGGAAATTGCTCGCGCACTAGAGTTTGGGGATTCCGCGCTGATCGATGAAGCGGATCGCTTGTCGCATGAAGTCGGAAAGATGATTTATTCCTTTTTGCAATCGATCAAGGACCCGGCTCCAAAGAACTGAGGGCTGTTCGCTGTCAACTGCAAGCTGTTAGCCAGGTGCATCATGGTGCAAGGACAAACGCTGGAATCCGTCAAGATGGCCCTGGATACGCTGAGGGCTAACAAGCTGCGCTCGGGACTGACCACGCTGGGCATCGTCATCGGCGTTACGACGGTCATCGCCATCTCCTCGATCATCAGCGGGCTCAACCACCGCGTGGCCGACTTTGCCGACTCGCTGGGGACAAACTCCTTCTGGGTTTTTCACATGCCGGTGATCGGCGTGCGGCCCACCACCGAGCAGCTCACGCGCAAGAAGCTGAATTTGGGCGACGTGATGGCCCTGCGCACCATGCCGCACGTGGTGGCGGCCGACGGCAGCTACCAGCATGTGAAATCCCAGTTTCGCGTGGGCGATGTGGCCGTGAAATATAACGGAAAGAAGGTTGCTGGGACCATTTTGACCGGGGCAACAGCCCAGGCGGGCGACGTGATGGACCTGACCTTCCTGGAGGGCCGCCTCTTTACCGAAGACGAGGACCAGCGCCACTCGGACGTCTGCGTACTGGGCTACGACACCTGGGAGGAACTCTTCGGCAACGAACCGGCGGTGGGCAAGGAGGTCAACATCGAGACCGGCCTCTACACCGTGATCGGCGTGCTGGACAAGCGGAAGCAGGTCTTCGGCAGCGGCAAGAATCCAGACGACAACCAGGTCTTTGTTCCGCTGGGCACTTTTCACAGTCTGCACCCGGAAGATCTGGATATGTGGGTCACGGTGAAGTACGACGACCCCAGGAATAAAGCGCTGGTGGAGGACGAGATCCGTGAGATGCTGCGCATTCGCCGCAAGGTGAAGGTGGAGGCGCCGGATAACTTTGAGATCTTCGGGCCGGACTCGCTGACCAAGCTTTGGGGCCAGTTGACCGGCGGGCTGGTGGCCTTCATGATCGCCGTCTCCAGCGTCGGCCTGATGGTGGGCGGCGTGGGAGTGATGAACATCATGCTGGTCTCGGTCACGGAGCGCACGCGCGAGATCGGCATTCGCAAGGCCCTCGGGGCCACGAAACACAACATTCTGACCCAGTTCACCACGGAGGCTGTGACCTTGTGCGCCCTGGGAGGGGTGATTGGCGTGATATTGGGCGCCGTGATTACGGGGATCGTCTACCTGCTGCCCATCGGCCTACCAGCCACGCTGTCTACGATGTGGGTGCTGCTGGGCTTCGGCGTCTCCTGCGCCATCGGCCTGATCTTCGGCATCTACCCGGCCTGGAAGGCGGCCAACCTGGACCCGATTGAGGCGCTGCGGTACGAGTAGCAGTGGTCAGTGGTCAGTGAACAGTAGTCAGTACCTCGCTTCGGCGTTTAGGAGTTGGCGGAGGAAATCGAGCATCCTTGTTAACTACTGACCGCCGACCACTGATGCCTGCTTTTCCGTTACACTTAGCGCTGGGATGGCGCACATTTTTGCTCAATCCGTGGAGATTCTGACCACAATTCTGGCCGTGGCCGGGATGGGCTATTTTCTGGCCGCCGTGGTTGCGGCGCGGCTCTTCCTAGCGGAGCGGCGCGGAGCGTTGGCGGAGTTTGCGCCCGGCGTGAGCGTGCTCAAGTCCTTGAAGGGGCTTGACCCCGGCATGATGGACGCCTTCCGCAGCCATTGCCACCAGAGTTACGCGGGCGAGTTTGAACTGCTCTTTGGCGTCACTTCTCTGGATGACCCGGCTGTGGCGGCCGTGGGGCAGTTGCGGGCCGAGTTTCCTGGACGGTCCATCCGTCTGATCGAGTGCCCCGAGCGGCTGGGAACCAACGCCAAGGTCAGCACGCTGGTTCAGCTTGCCCCGCACGCCCGTTACGATTTTCTGCTCATCAACGACTCGGACATTACTGTTTCGCCGCGCTACCTGGAGCGGGTGATGGGGTGCTTCGGCCCGGCGGCGGAGTTCGGTGGCAAAGTCCCGCAAGAGGTAGGGCTGGTGACGACGCTTTATCGCGGGCGAGCCCACGGGACACTGGCTTCAAAGCTTGAGGCGCTGGGCATTGCGACCGACTTCCAGGCCGGCGTGCTGCTGTCGAAGTGGATTGAGGGCGGGTTGCACTACGGCCTGGGCTCGACGCTGGCTGTGCGGCGTGAAGCACTGGACAAAATTGGCGGGCTGCAAGTTCTGGTGGACCATCTGGCCGACGACTACGAACTGGGCGCGCGCGTGGCCGGAGCCGGCTATCGCGTGGCGCTGAGTACAGAGGTGGTGGAGACCAATATTGCAGCCTACGGCTGGCGGGGCTTCGTGGATCACCAGTTGCGCTGGGAGCGGACGGTCCGCGACGCACGGCCCTGGGGCTACGTGGGGCTCATCTTCACGCACGGACTGGGTTGGGCGCTAATCAACGTGCTGACCAGCGGAGCGAGCCTGTTGAGCTTGTGGCTGCTGGGGCTGAGCTTCTGCCTGCGGCTGACGCTGGCCATGACGGTGGGCGCCGAGGTGCTGGGCGACCGCCAGGTGCTTCCCAGGCTGTGGCTGGTGCCGCTGCGCGACCTGGTCGCCATGGGCGTGTGGGTGGCGGGCTTTGCCGGGAATACGATTGTGTGGCGCGGGGAGCGGTTTACGCTGAAGGATGGGAAGCTGCACAAGGCAGGCGAGTCAGCGAGTTAGCAGGTCAGCAAGTCAGCCTCATAATCGACAATCCCCGTAATTGATATCTTTGAATAAGTTCTTGTGTGGCGCGATCATTCCCTCAGTGGCTAAAACCACGCTTTTTTGTTGCATTTACGGCACGACTGAAGTCGTGCCCTGACACAAAACGCCTTTTCGAAACACATTCCACGAGTTTTTCAGCAACCTGTGAAGTCGTACCCTTTCAAAACTCTGACTTAATCAGAGATTTCCCAAGTTTTGAAAATATTTGCAAGTTAGCCACCGCTTCGCGGTGATAGCGAGTTAGCAAGTTAGCGGATTTCTCTTATTGGTGTAGAGTACGGCGTGGACCGGGAGGTCCACGCAACAGCCGGCCAGGAGGCCGGCGCTACCTGTTCTTGCAGCGACCGGCATCCTTGAGCCAAGCAGGAGATCCACTCTATGCCAACAGGCAAAACGCTCTAATCTCCCGTGGAAACTGGCTCGGGTTTCTGGGCGCTGATGGCGGCACAGTCGATGGACAAGCAGGCACCAAGCTCGCTGAAGTCCTTGTCCCAGCGCGGGCGGTCGTCGGCGGTGAGCGAGTAGCTGGAGGTACGCAGGATCTCGTACCAGATATTCTGCGCCTGCCAGAGGTTCAGCTCGAAGGGCAGCTCGACCAGCGATCGGGCCAAGGCCAGCGCCCGGTCCAGGCTCTCCTGCGACCCGGAGGAGATTTGCAGTTCAACCATGGCGCGCTTCATACGCTGGTCGACGATGTAAGAGAGCGTAGCCTTCTCCAGAGGAACCTGGTCAGCCTTGGCCAGCGTAAGCAAGGAGCGCAACTGGGCCTGGTCAATGGGGTCTGCCTCCAGCGCCCGGCGCAGGCCGGCATTGATGGCGAAGCCCGCGGCCAGAGTGAGCGCCGGCGGCTTGGGCAGGCCAGCCTGGGCGAGATAGTGGAGCAGGCTGGCGTGGTCCTCGTAGATGGTGGTGAGCGAGTTCTCAATGTCCGAGAGAGTGGAGTTGAGGATCAGTTGCACAATGCGCCGCTGCTCGTCAGTAAACAGCGAGGTGAGTGAGTAGTCTACGCGGCCGTAATAGCGGTCGAGGAGGCGAATCACCTCAGGGAATTTGGCGCGCTGCACCTGTTCGGCGGCCTGGCTGGCGAAGGCCTCAAAGTCGGCCGCATCCGCTTCCTGGTAAGGCTTGACGGCGGCGGTAATGTTCTGGTCGCCGAAGTGCAGAACGGCGAAGGAGAAGCTCTGCCGCGCGCCGGTGATGGAGCTGGCAATGGATGCGCGGCCCAGCGCCAGCCGCCCGCGGCCGGAGGTGTGAATGTCATAGGATAGGCGGCGAACCCGGTAGCAGAAGAGATCAGTCTCCTCGGCAAACGAAGAGAAGACACTGCTGATGGCGTAATGGGCGGCCACCTGTTCCAGGCCGAGTTGCTTCGCGTTGACCTGCTCCTTGTAGATACGGGCGCCATCACCGGCCGAGGGTACGTTGGAGCGGGCCTCAGCCAGCCGCGCGAGAAAGGCCGGCTCCAGCAGCGCTGCCCGTTCGCCAAAGAGCTTCCGCGCCAGTTGGAGCACACGCGCGGCATAGGCGATCACTTGCACGGTCTCGATGCCGGAGATGTCGTCAAAGAACCAGCCGCAACTGGTGTACATGAGCTGCGTGTGGCGCTGGAGCTCCATCAATTCAAGGGCACGCACACGCTCCGCCTCGGTGAGCCGGTGGCTCTGGCGCTCGGCAAAGAAGCGTTCCAACGTCTCCGAGCCACGGTCGAGCATGACCTGGATGTAGCTATCGCGGGCGGCCCATACATCGGTGAAGAACTTGCCGCCCTCCTGCTCAGTAAGCGGGGCTACGGCGTCGCGCAGCTCGTCCAGCGCGCGGCGCAGCGGCCCGCGCCAGGCCTGGTTCCAGCCCGGCTTGCCGCCATTGCAGCCACAGTTGGAGCGCCAGCGCTCTACCCCGTGCTGGCAGCTCCACGAGGTGTTATCGACGATTTCTGCTTCGTACTCGGGCGGAAACTGGGCCAGATAGCTGCCGTAGTTGGTCAGCTTGACGGTCCGGTCCTCTTCGAGGAGACGCAGCGCATAAGCCAGCGCCATTTCGCCGTACTTGTGGTGGTGGCCGTAGGATTCGCCGTCAGTGGCCACATGGACCAGTTGCGGCAGGGCATTGTCTTTGAAGCCGGTTTTGAGCCGCGCGGCAAGGTTCTCACCGGAGTTCAGCAGCCCATCGAAGGCGATGGCCCGTGAGGCGGGGCCGTCGTAGAAAAAGACGGCAATCGAGAGGCCGGAGTTGAAACGGACCACGTAAGGGCGCATGGTGTCGACGCTTGCGTTGGGAGTCTCCGTCCAGGTTGCGCCTTCCTTCAACGGGCGGATGTGCCGGCACTGGTGCGGCGCCAGGACCGTGAACTTGATGCCGTGCTGGGCCAGCAGCTCCAGCGATTCGGCGTCTGCCGCGGTCTCGGCGAGCCACATCCCCTCGGGCGGCGCGCCGTAGTGGAACTGATAATCGGCAATGCCCCAGCGGATCTGGGTGATGCGGTCGCGGCGGTTGGCCAAGGGCAGGATGATGTGGTTGTAAACCTGCGCCATGGCCGAGCTGTGGCCCTTGAAGCTCTTGCGACTGCGGCGCTCGCCGTCGAGGATCATGCGGTAGACGCGGGGCGCATTCTCCTTCAGCCAACTCAGGAGCGTGGGGCCGAAATCGAAGCTGATACGCGCGTAGTTATTGACGATGCGCGTGATCTGGTTCTTGCTGTTCACGATGCGCGCCGCGCCGTTGGTGGCGTAGCACTCCGCGCAGACGCGCTCGTTCCAGTCGTGGTAGGGCGAGGCCGTGTCCTGCGTTTCGACCGTCTCCAGCCAGGGATTCTCGCGGGGAGGCTGGTAAAAATGACCGTGAATGCAGACGAATCGTTTACTGGCGGCCATGAAGTTTCCCAATCTGGCGCCGGTGGCTCGCAAACATCGTCAGGCGGCGCTTGATTATTGTAGGCTGACCCGCAGCTAGGGCGCTGTGCTCTTGGCCAGATCGCAGGCCCGCCACAGGTACCAACTGGCCACGGAACGAAATGGGGCCCAGCGTTTTCCTCTTTTGAACATGATTTCTGGCTTGGGCAGATCTTCCGCGGCCAGGGGACGGGTTTTGGGCACGCGCTGGAAGGTCAGCGCGAAGCCCTTGCGCACGCCGTAGTCGGTCACCGGCAGCACGTCAGGCCGTCCGAGACGAAAGATCAAGAGCATTTCCACCGTCCACGGGCCGATGCCGCGAACCAGGGTGAGCCGCTCGACGATCTCTGCGTCGGTCATTTTCCGGATGGCCGCGTGGGTGGGGACAGTGCCGTCCAGGGTGCGGGCGGCCAGGTCTTTCAGGGCGCGCACCTTGTTGCCCGAAACCCCCGCTGCCCGCAGAACTTCGTCGGGCGTGTCCAGCAGGAGTTGCGGGGCAGGATCGCCGCCGTAGTACTCGCGCACGCGGCGATGGATAGTGGCCGCTGCCTTGCCGTGCAATTGCTGGTAGAGGATGGACTCCAGGAGAGATTCGAAGGGCGACTGCGATGGATCAAGCCGCAGGGTGAAGGCGCCGGCGCGGTCAATGAGCTCGCCCAGCTTGGGGTCAGCCGCGCGCAGATGCGCTAGCGCCTCAGTGGAATCGAAGGGAAGCTTTGGACTGCGGCCGTCATGAATCATAAGGGAATAGTGTACCTCGCCGGGAGTTGTGCCGCGGCAGGGAGGGAAAAAAGCTGCCCTGGAAGCTGTGCTTGCTTGCCCAGTGCTTGTAGAATCCAGGGCAGAGACGAACGGGGAGCGCCTAAGCCATGAAGATGCGGCCGGGAACACAAACGGGATTTCTGCTGTGCGGCAAGGAATGGAGTGAAGGTGAAGCGCTGGAGGTGCGCTCGCCGTGGGACCAGGGGCTGGTGGGGCGAGTGACCATAGGCACCCGCGCCGACGCGCGCCAGGCCGTGAACCACGCCGTGGCCAGTCTGCGGCGCACACGCGCTCTGCCGCGCTGGAAGCGCCGCGAGATTCTGGAGGATGTGGCCGCGGCTCTGATTGAACAAAAGGAGCGGTTTGCACAACTCATCGTGGCCGAAGCCGGTAAACCGGTTCGCCTGGCGCGGAGTGAGGTGGATCGCGCCGTGCTCACCTTCAAGACGGCTGCTGAAGAGGCCGCGCGGCTGGGCGGCGAAACAATTCCGCTGGACCTGACCGAGGGCAACGAGGGCCGCTGGGGGTTGATGCAGCGCTTTCCGGTGGGGCCGGTGCTGGCTATTACGCCGTTCAACTTTCCGCTGAACCTGGTGGCGCACAAGGTGGCGCCCGCGCTGGCCGCCGGCTGCCCGGTGATTCTGAAGCCCGCGCCCGAAACCCCGTTTACCGCGCTGGCATTGGGCGAGGTGATTCTGAAGGCCGGATGGCCCGAGGAGGCGTTGGCCGTGTTGCCGCTGAGCAACGTGGACACCGCATGGCTGGCCGAAAAGGAAGACCGCATCAAGCTGGTCAGCTTTACCGGCTCGGCCAAAGTGGGTTGGGAGCTGAAGGCTCACTCAGGACGCAAACGCGTGCTGCTGGAGTTGGGTGGCAATGCCGCGCTGATCGTCTGCGGCGACTGGCCCGATTTGGACGAGGCGGCCGCCCGAACCGCACATGCGGCTTTCGCTTACGCGGGCCAATCGTGCGTGAGCGTGCAGAGAGTGTTTGTGGAGCACAGCGTCTTTGAGAGCTTTTTATTGAAAGTGGTGGAGGAGACAGCCAAACTGGCGGTCGGCGACCCTTCCGACGAGGCTACCGTGGTGGGTCCGCTCATTCGGCTCAGCGATGCGGAGCGCGTGGAGGCCTGGATCAAGGAAGCTGTCGCCGGAGGCGCCAAGTTACTGGTCGGCGGCGAGCGCCACGGCTCGATGGTGACACCGGCGATCCTTACCGGAACCAAGCCGGGCATGATGGTGCGCGACGAAGAGGTTGTCGGCCCGGTAGTGGCAATCGAACCCTACGACGATTTCGAAGAGGCACTGGCAGATGCCAACCACTCGAAGTACGGCCTGCAAGCTGGCTTACTTACTCGCGATGCCGGCCGCATCCTCACTGCCTATCGTGAACTTGAAGTGGGGGCATTGATCGTGGGGGATACGCCAAGCTGGCGTCTGGAACCCATGCCTTTCGGCGGCGTCAAGGACTCGGGACTGGGACGCGAAGGCATCCGCTCGGCCATCGAAGAGATGACCGAACCGCGCATGCTGGTGATCGCTGGGCTTTAGCCCGGGACTTATTGGAATGGTTGATTTGTGGCGGCGTGCCGTGGGGGCAAGACACGCCCCCTGGGTACGATTGTATCTAGGCCTTCTTGGCTTTCTGTGCGGCCCAGCGCTTGCGCTGCGCATCAGCAATCCGCTTGCGCGCTTCAGGGCTCAACACGCGACGCTTCTTCGCCTTTGCGGCGGGAGCAGCCTTCGCGGCCTTTGCGACCTTCTTGGTTATGGGCTCAGTTACCTTGACGGCGACTTTGCCGGTGCTAGCCAGCAGAGTGCGAGCCTGCGTGAGGCTGGCAATTTCTGCGTCGATTAGTGCAAGAATGGAATCAATAGCCATAAGTCAAGGATAATCAGAAATCTAGTTTTGCACAACCCAACATAGTCATTGGCTATGGTATGCCAGCGGAATCCGGCCATTTCATTGCAGCCTGCCTACGGTTTTCTCCTTATAGACCTTCTGCGGAATGAAGCCTTTTTTTCGCGCTGGCCGGAGATAAGTCCCTTGCGGTTGAACTCATCCTGGATGCCGCCAGCGGTCTGTTGGGGGAACGAAAATCCATCAGAATCCACGGGCTCATTCCTCTAAGTTTCGGAATCCGGTTCAACATTCCGAGTTGGTGGCAGTAGATATTGGTCTGGTATTCTTCGGTCCAGCAGATCATTGAATATCTTCGTTTGTCCCTCGGCGCGCAGCAGCAACGCCACACTCATCAGCCGCGAAGAATCGAGAGAGCGCGATTCCGGCACAAAGACAAGAAGGGGACAGGCCGCGCGGCCTGTCCCCTTCTTCATTGCATTCCGGCAGATTCAAGAGCGTGTTTTAAAAATGACTGAGCATGTACAGGATGCGCTCCCTCAGGGGCTAAGGCCCTTTGTGTTACTAACCTTTTCGGCACGACTGAAGTTGCGCCCTGAGACATGGAAGTCGCCGGCTAGACAAGGAAGCTGGTTCTTGAGAGACGCTCCTGCAAGTTACGGCGCGAGAAATCCGCGCCGCAAAGAGTCAAGCCCGCTGAACTATTGCGCGCGCCGCCACGCATAGAGCGGGAAATGGTTGGCCAGCTCGGCCACTTCGCCGCGAATCCGCTCGAGAGCCGCATCGTCGTTGCGCTGCTCCAGAGCTTTGGCGATCCAAAGGGCAATCTGCCGCATCTCCGGCTCCTTCATGCCACGGGTGGTTAGCGCGGGCGTGCCGATGCGAATGCCCGAGGGCTTGAGCGGCGGATTGGTGTCGTAGGGAATGGCGTTCTTGTTGACCGTGATGCCGGCCTTGCCCAGAGCCAACTCGGCCTCGGAGCCCAGGATGCCTTTCTGGAAGACGTCCACCAAGATCAAATGGTTGTCAGTACCGCCGGAAACGAGACGGAAGCCGGCCTCACTGAGGGACGCGGCCAACACCTTGGCATTGGCTACAATCTGCGCGGCATAGGTCTTGAACTCCGGCCGCAGCGCTTCGCCAAGAGCAACTGCCTTGGCGGCCACGATATGCACCAATGGACCGCCCTGCTGGCCGGGGAAGACCGCCTTGTCAACGGCCGCAGCCAGCGCCTGATTGCAGAGAATCAGTCCCGCGCGGGGACCACGCAGCGTCTTGTGGGTGGTGGTGGTGGTGATGTGCGCGTAGGGTACGGGCGAGGGGTGCACGCCACCCGCCACCAAGCCGGCGATGTGAGCCATGTCGAAGATGTAGACTGCGCCCACCTTGTCGGCGATCTGACGCATGCGGGCAAAGTCCCAGAGACGCGGATAGGCGCTGGCGCCGCCGATGATGACCTTGGGCTTCTCGCGCTCGGCGATGGTTTCCATCTCGTCATAATCGATCAGCTCGGTGTCGCGCCGGACGCTATAAAACGTGGGCCGGTAAAGCTTGCCGCTGAAGCTCAACTTATGCCCGTGGCTGAGGTGGCCACCATGGGCAAGGGAAAGGCCCAGGATGGTGTCGCCGGGTTGCAGGACCGCCATGTAAGCAGCGGCGTTAGCCTGCGAGCCGGAGTGCGGCTGCACGTTGGCGTGCTCGGCGCCGAAGAGCTGTTTAGCGCGGTCGCGGGCAAGATTTTCCACCACATCGGTGAACTCGCATCCACCGTAGTAGCGCCGCCCAGGGTAGCCCTCGGCGTATTTGTTCGTGAAGACAGATCCGGCTGCTTCCAGAACCGCTTCGGAGACAAAGTTTTCACTGGCAATCATCTCCAGCCCCTCGTGCTGGCGGAGGGTTTCCTTTTCAAGAGCAGCAGCAACATCGGGGTCGGCTTGGGCAAGAGACAAAGACATGCGGTCAGTCATACAGGGAATTTTAGACCCTCTACCCGCTGTTTTAACAGGTGGGAGGGGAAGCGCATTCTACGGGGGTTGAAACCCACGTATCCCTTCGGAATAAGGATTCCCGCAGTATGTACAGCCGTTGCCTTTCAAAGCTCTGAACTAATCAGAGATTCTCCTGGTTACTGACAGCATTATTTTGTTCGATTGGGAAGAGAAGCGCGGGTTGGGAAACCCGCGCTACAGCCGGCCAGGAGGCCGGCGCTACAGTTCGGATGGGTACTTCTTCATGCTGTCAGAGAACTAGCGGGTCAGCGCTTCTTCCTGGGCTTCAGCTAATTCCTGTTGCGCTTCAGCCAAATGGGCGGAATCTGAATAGACGGTGGCCGCGTTTCCTCGGGCGGCCTTCTCTTTGCGCAGAGCCTTGAAGGCCCGGTAGACAAAGGAGCCCATGTACCAGCCGTCGATGTACTGGTAGGGCGTCTCGCCGGTGGTGTAGTGGCCGCAGGGCAGCAGGCGTGGTTCGAAGTTGAGGCCGATGCGCTTGAACGCCTCCAGCACCTGCAGCGAATACTTGAGGGGGAAGGTCAGATCGTAGTTGGCGTAGACGACCAACACCTTTTTGAGCGCACCGTCGGCTTCGGGGCTGACGATCTTGTCGTAGTAACTGCACGGACTGACGGCTGCCCACAGGTCCCGGATGCGCTCTTGCGAGAGGCCGGCATCGGCCAGCGCCTGCTGGATGTGGCGCGTGCTTTGGCCGGCCCAGACCACGTCTCCGAAGGCTGTTGACGCATGGTTGAAGGCATTCACGCGCAGCCGCGGGTCGTGCGCGCTGGCCAGAAAAGCATAGCAAGAGCCCAGACTGGTTCCCAGCACGCCGAAGTGCTCATAGCCTTGCTCCTCCAGCCAGTCGAGGCAGCAGCGAATGTCCACCACGGCTTGACGGCAGGCCGAGAGGGTGCGGCCAATGTTGGCGCTGACGGCGTAGTCGGAGCGCTCCAGCTCAGCCGGCCGGCGAATGTCGTGGTAGGGCTGGGAGAGCCGCAGCGCCGAGATACCCATCTTGTTGAAGATGGTGCAAAGCGAGTTGTGGCTGAAACCGTCAGCATTCCACTGCGGTATCACCACGATGGCCTGCTTGGGCCGTTTTGGATCCTTGTGCGCCGGCGCCGGGTACCAACGCGCGTTCACCAGGTCGTTTTCGGGGTAGGGCGTGCGCTCGGGCGAGGTGAAGCGCAAAAACTGCGCCGCCGGAATCTTTCCTTGAGCGGCCTTTTGCTTGATTGCGGCGTCTTGGGCCAACGTCTCCGGACGCACATTGGTGGGAAAGAGCTCCGGGTACCGCTTTTCCAGCCGGAAGTCGGTGGGCCGCTTGTAGCTGAAGAATGTGTCGCTGTGGCGGATGAGGAACTGGTTGATGAGGACCATGGCGGCCTCAGCCTGGGCTGGATCAGCCCCGACCTCCGGTCCCGGCAGCGCCTCCGCAAATCCGTTCTCGCGAAGAAACGGCTCAATCCACTCGAAGCCCCACTCCAGTGGGCGCACTACGCGATTTTCATCGCGCGTGGTCAAGCGGGTCTCCCACTCGTACATCCAGCGTGCATATTTTTTCTTGAACATTGGCTTAGTTCAAGTTTACCAGCGCGCGAGGCTCGGCCGACAGGAGAAGGAGCTATGCGCCACTGTTCCCTGGCTGTTCTATGCGCGCCTTAGAATCTGTCCACAAACCGAGCGTTTCAGAGTTTTTTGCGGATTGCAGAGAATTTCCCCGCTTGGATGCACACTGATAGTGGCAGAGCTATGGGCCTCACGAGAGCAAGTGCTTGGGGCCGTCCCGTAACTCCTTTTGTTGGACGATTTTGCGCGTAAGTCGTTTGCTGAGAGGATTTTGCAGCGCACACCATGGCCTAACTCTAAGCAGCAGAGGATGTTACGTCCAAAATAGGGGTGGGGGTATCCGGCGTCCGTATGCCTGTTTGCCTCCCGTTCGGCACGACGGAAGACGTACCCTTGCAAAATCGCTAGTTTATGGACAGATTCTTAGGCGTATCCGCCAAGCCGTCAGCCACCCGAGGGTGAGCGCTGTAATCAGCGTGATGATACCGAGGGAGATGACGCAATAGAGACACCATACGGTGAGAATGTCTCTCTCAATGTGTGTCAGATAGAGTGCATACCCAAGCCCGATGAGCGAGGCAAGAAAGACCAGCGTCCTCCGGCGCATCAGCGCCAGGCCAGCAAGGGCCAAATAGCCCGCTATGCCGATACCAGCTACGGGAATGTGCGCAATCTCGGCGAAGGGACTGTGGTTCACGATTCCGCAGTCCCACTTCTCGTTGATGGAGCAGGGCTGGATATCAGTGGAGTAGTGAACGCGCAGAGCCAACAGGGAAACCATCGCTCCGGCCAGGGCCAGGATTGCAATCAGATATCTCATGGTTGTGAGTCTGATGCTACCAGATGGCCCGGCGCACGCTACCATGGATGCATGGACTTGGGGCTGCATGGCGGAGATCGGGTGGCCTTTTTCGGCGGCAGTTTTGACCCTCCCCACCTCGGTCATCTGGGGGTGGCGCGAGCTGCCCAGGCGGCGCTCGGCCTGGACACCGTGCTTTTTGCGCCGGTGGGCGCGCAACCGCTGAAGCCGAGGGGCTCGACGGCCGGCTTCGAAGAGCGCCTGGCGATGACCCGGCTGGCGATTGCCGGGGACCCTGGGTTTGCTGTCTCGCTGGCCGATGCGCCCAATCCGTCGGGCGAGCCCAACTACACGCTGGAGACGCTGCTTAGGTTGCGCGCGGAGCTACCGCCGGAGGGAGAGCTATTTTGCCTGATGGGTGCCGACTCGTTTGCCGGGCTCAGGCGCTGGCATCGCGGCGCCGAGATTCCCTTTGTGGCGCCGCTGATTGTGGCTTCCAGGCCGGGCGAGCATCTGGACGACCTGAAAGCCGCGCTGCCTGCAGGGTTGGCGATTGAGGCTGTGCCGGCGCCGGATTGGATGGGGTCCGAGGTAGAGGTCCGCTGCTATTCGCTTTGCAACCAGGCTGGCGACCGTGCGCCCTTCTACCTGCTCCCCGGACTGGAAATTGAGATCAGCGCGCGGGCAATCCGAGGCCAAATACGGATTCAGCAGCAGGCGGAGGCGGCATTTGGAGGCCGAAAGCTGGAACGCGCGCTGCTTCCCCAGCCCGTTTCGGATTACATCCGCGCGCACGGCCTGTATCGCTGACTTGCCCCTGTTTGATTGAAGGGCTACGATGAAGCTCGGAGAGCGATCGCAACGAATGGCTACCGTCGAGCAACACCATCAGCAAACCCGAATCCTCGTGCAGGCCGCCGCGGCGGTCTGTGAAGACAAGAAGGGCGAAGACACCCGCATCCTCGAGCTTGATCCCATCGACGCGGGCCTGTCGGACTTCTTCCTGGTTACCTCGGCCAGCAATGACCGCCAGGCCATTGCCATTGCTGACGAGATCGAACACCGGCTGAAAAAGGAGTTTGGCGTTATGCCCAACTCCGTCGAAGGCCGACGGCACGGCGAGTGGATTCTGCTGGACTACGTGGACTTTGTAGTGCATGTTTTCCTGGCTGAGCGGCGCGCATTTTATGACATTGAAAGGCTGCGCAAGTCCGCCCGCCCGCTGACTCCGGCCGAGTTCGACGCCGAGCTGAAGGCCGCGCTGGCCAAGAAGACCGTGGCAGCACGCAAAAAGGCTACGGTGAAGAAGGCCAAACCCGCAGCCGCAAAGGCGAAGAAGGCGGTTGTCAAGGCCGCACCCAAGGCGAAAAAGACCGTCAAGGCCGTTGCCGTGAAGGCCAAGGTAGCCAAGCCGACCGTGAAAAAGGCCCTGGTCAAGAAGATTGCAGCAAAATCGGTCCCTGCCAATAAGGCCGCGGCTAAGAAGGCGACAAAAATCACCGCAAAGACAAAGAAGAAGTAGTCAGCCGGCGCCAGGGAACGGCTGACGCCGTGTGTCTCTCAATGCACACGGTTCAGTTGCCAGGCCTGTGCGCTTTGAACGTCAGTCTTTTGGGGGATTTTTCGCGATATTTGGCTCTATTTTCGCGCGATTTGAGTGATTTTTGTGCCCGTTGGTTCGATTTGCAAGGCATAGATTACGAGCGCGGGCGGGGACGCCCGCACTACAGCCGGCCGGGAGGCCGGCGCTACAAAACAACTCTGATTTCCCTCTTGTTTTTTTTCGGCAAGTCCAGAGCTTTTTCGGAAATAGTGTAGACCGGAATTTTTTCGGTATCCCACCCATTCCGCAGAAAAACGCGGAATGGATGGGGCACGGAAGTTTATCGCAAAAGCTAAAAGCTCTGGATGCAAAAAGGCCGCGGCGATGAGCCGCGGCCTTTTTGTACTGTTGCCTTACTCTCTTTAGAACGCGATGTGAACAGAGAGTTCTGTGTTGCGGTTGGTGCCGAGTCCGCCCTTGTAGGCCAGAACATCGGTATAGCTGGAGACGTCAGCGTCATAGCCAACGTTCAGGTAGGTGTTGGCGTGGTTGAGGACGTTGATGAACTCGCCCTTCACCTGCACGTCAAAGCGATCGTGAACCTTGAAGTCCTTCACGACGCCCAGGTTCTCATGCCAGCTTCCCGGTCCGCGGAACATATTGCGGCCGTCCATGCCAGGGACGAAGCTGCAGCCCGCGCCGTGGATGCCGGAGCAGATCGGCTCGTCGCTGGTGCCGGTGAGGGGGTTGACCTGTTCGTTGTAGTTGGAGGTGAGGAAGTTGCCGTCGGCATCGAAGTACTCAGGCAGCGTCATGTAGGAGAAGGTGTTCGCGCCGTATGTCGAGCTCATATCCTTCAGGCCGCGAGTCTTGTGCCGGGGGACGTCGCTCACGAAGCTGGCGCGCGGGCAGACGGTGTATCCGTAGTAGCAGTCGTACTCGGTGAACGGAGTACCAGTCTGGGCGTCAAAGGTGTCCGAGAAGGTCCAGTTGTCAGCCAACAACTTGGTAAGGCCGGTTGTGTGCTTGGCAAAGGGGACTTCCCAAACGATGGCCATGGCCACGCGGTGCTTCTGGTCGAAGTCCGAGGAACCACGATCGAGCCGCGGGTTGAAGGGATCGGTGTAGCCGAGGACCAGGCCGCCGCCAGCGGTATTGCCGCTATCGCTGAAGGTCGAGCTGGTGTTGTCAATGGAGTGCGCCCAAGTGTAATCGGCGCGCACATTCAGGCCCGTGTGGGCCAGGTTGGCGCTACGCAGCTCGCCGGTGACGCCGTGGTAGTAGCTGTCGCCATCGGCGCCGCGCCAGTTGATGTTCGAGTACTGGTAGTTGGTGCGGTTGGAGGCGCGTGCATCACCCTCGTAGACTGAGCCGTCATAGGCGCGGTTGATGTTGGCGATGGAGTAGTTGTGGATGCCGCGCGTGCCCACATACGAGACGCTCATGGTGTTGCCAGCGACCTGCCGCTCAACCGAGAGGCTCCAGTTGCTCGAGTAGGAAGGCTTGATCTTGGGATCGACTGCGCGCAGGGTCACGTTCGGCAGCATTACCGAGCCGGTGGTGGTGCCATAGATGCCCAAGTTGGCGTTGGTGATGGGAGTCAAAGTCGATTGAGTGTTGGTGAAGGCGACCACGCCGTAGTTCGGCGGGTTCTGAATCACGTTGTAGGTGACGTTGTTGAAGTTGCGCTCGTAGCTGATGCTGTAGCCGCCGCGGATACTGGTCTTGCCGTTTCCATAGGGATCCCAGGCAAAGCCGATCTTGGGGGCGAACTGCTTCTTGTTGAGGTTCCACAGCCGGCCGTCCGGAGCGTTGTTGCGGGTGAGAACCTGACCGTTGCGGATCTGGTCCCAGCGGTTGTCGCCAGAACCCATGAAGAAGTTGGCATCATATTCGGGCTTCTGCGAGTGCTGCGGTCCGTAGATCTCCCAGCGGACGCCCAGGTTGACTGTCAACTTCGGCGTAACCTTCCAGGAATCGTTGGCATAAGCCGCGCCGTCTTGATAACGGTTCGACCGCGTGAAGTTGGGCTCGGTGGCCGGCAGGTTGATGGTGCAGGCTGCTGTCTGCTGGTAGACGCCGGCTGCATTCCGGTAGCAGGGATAGGCACCGGCCGGGTTGATGGCAAACTCAACTTCTTCAAGTCCGCCACTCAGGAAGTTCATCAGTCCGTATTTCGCGCTGCTGGTGAGAGCGTCAACGGCGTTCTCATAGGCACCGAACATGCGGTTGTCCTTGAGGTTCAGGAAGTCGCCGCCGAAGGTGAACTGGTGCTTGCCCTTGCTCCATGCCAGGTCTTCGCCGATCTGGATGAAGTTCTGCGGCCCGCCAAAGGGAATGGCGTTGCCGGGAGAGGTGGCCAGGTAACCGGGGAAGTTGATCAAGCCGCCGCCCAGGGTGAGGGCGCCACCGGCGTTGATGTAGAGGGTGGGGCTAACCGGCACTGTGCCCAGGGGCTGACCGTTGTTCAGGCGCGAGCCGAGCAGCTTGGTGGCCGAGGCCAGGTTGGAGGTGAAAGCCTTGCTCAGTGAAACTTCGAGGCCGTGGTTGTACTGCGTGTTGCCAGTGTTGTACCCGGCATAGGGGCTGGCGTTGTTCGTCCCCGGAGGATTGTTCAGGCTCTCCTGGATGTAGCGAACAAACATCGAGGTGGTCTGGCTGAAGGTGAAGTCGGCGCGGTTGAAGCTGATCCACTCGTCTACTGGAACGCCGCCGCCTGAATCGGCAGGAACGGAATAGATGGACTCGCCGAAGAGCGCGGTGGTGCAAATGGGGGCTGTCGAGATCCGTATATCCGTGCAGTCTGTGGGCATGACGACGCCCTCTCCGGCGACGACACCCTTCTGCGCGTCGGCAATCTGGAGGACATCGTACTTGAAGGGACCAGATGCACTTGGCGTTCCAAAGATGGCAGGAGAGGCACCGGTGTAGGTGGCGCCGTTAATCGGTGTGGCCAACTTACCGTAGGTGGTGAAGAAGCTCTGCATATTCGAGGCCGCCATATTGATCAGGCCAGAGGTCGGAACTGTGGCGACAACGTTCTGTGCGCTGCGGATTTTCGTCCACTCAGTGGAGGAGAAGAAGAAGATCTTATCCTTCTTGACCGGGCCGCCGACGGAGTAGCCATACTGGTTGTGCGTATACCGCGGCTTGGCTTGTACTGACGGGGTCATGAAGTGCAGATAATTGTTATTGAAGCCATCCGAGGCCAAGGTCGAGACGCGGTTGAACTCATAGACGGAACCGTGGAAGGCATTGGTGCCCGACTTGGTGGAGACGTTCACTGCGCCTGAGCCGCGGCCATATTCCGCGCCGGAGTTCGAGGTCACAATACGGATCTCAGAGGTGGCGTCCATGGGAACCGACTGGCCGATTCCAACGGCGTACACGTCGGTGTTCTCAGCGCCGTCCATAAGGATGTCAACGGAGCTGGAACGCGAACCGGAGATGTTGAAACCAACGCCGCGGGCGGTTGCGGTGGGATCGGAGGAGAGGTTGCCAGAGAAGGCGACCAGGCTGTAGGGGTTGCGATCCAGAGTAGGCAGGCTGAGAATCTGGTTGGTCTCAAGGACTGCGGAAACTTCAGGCTTCTCAAGTTGCACGCCGGCAAAATCGTCGGCTGCCACGATTACCTGGGTGGTGCCGCCGGAGACGGCGAGCTTGATGTTGACGCCGTTGACCGACCCGACCGTGACCGAGACCTTCTGCTTTGCGGATGCAAAGCCGGGGGCCGTGACGGTCAGAGAGTAGTTGGCCGGTAGAAGCTGGGTGATGGCGTATTCGCCCTTGCCGTTGGTCACAGAGTTCCTGATGGCGCCGGTGTCCAAATTGGTCACCTTAACCTGGGCATCAGGAACCACCGCGCCGGTGGAGTCGGTAACGATACCGATGACCGACCCGAGGTCGGCCTGGGCGCGAGCGACAGGCGTTGCGAAATTCACAACAAAACCTGCGAAGACTAGAAGACTCAGCGTAAGAACCGTACTTTGCAACCGGGTAAATCGCATAGACTTCCTCCAGAAAATCCGTTAAAACCGAAAGCCCCCGAGGGGGAACTTCTCGATCCGCTGTTTTGTGCTTCTGCGTTTCGGATGGGCGTAAGTAGACTCGATCCCAAGAAAGCGATGCACGACTAGTGCAGATAAGTATGCAGGTTGGTTGCCATTCTCACAATGCAGTGGAATTGATTTGTATGTTATTGAAAACAAAAAACATTCTAGTACGTCTGAGAGTATGCGCCGAATGGCGATATATGAAATTACGGAGAGATGGGAACAGGAATCCCGAAAATGGACACTTGCGTTGCTTTTGGAATGGTTGGGCGGCGGAAGTCCAAGATCCCATTGCGGAAGAAGCCTCATGCCGATCTTCCATAAATGGCGGCTTGCGGCGAAATTTACCTTATAGATGCAATCTTCGATGCGGTGGGTTATTCTCTGCCCATGAACCTTACCCTGGCGCATATCGGGGCACGCATGGGCGCGAAGGACGAATTTGAGGCGCTCACGGCGGTTTATCTTGGGCGCTGCTCGGCTTTTGCGCATTGCAAGACCGAGGCATTCCGCACGGAGGAGGCGCTGCTGGATTGGCTGGAGCGGCAGCAGGGTCGCACACCGGCCGTGGCCGTGCTGCTGGACAGCCGGGGACGGCAGATGAGTTCCGAGGTGTTTGCCGCGTGGCTGGGCACGAAGCGCAACGAGGGGATGCAGCAGGTTGTGTTCGCCGTGGGGCCGGCCAGCGGCTGGTCCGATGCCGCCAGGGCGCGGGCTCAACTGCTGCTTTCGCTGGGGCCGATGACGATGGCCCACGCGCTGGCGCGGCTAGTGATGGCCGAGCAGGTGTACCGGGCATTTACGATTTTGACTGGGCACCCCTATCACGGGGGGCATTGAGGACTGAGGGCTGAGATGACCGATTCACGGCGAGGACTGATTCTGATCAACACCGGCGCAGGCAAGGGCAAGACCACTGCCGCACTGGGCACGGGGCTGCGCGCCGTGGGCAACGGGATGCGGGTGCTGATGATTCAGTTTCTCAAAGGCTCGTGGCATTATGGTGAGCTGGACGCGGTGGAAGCCTTCGGACAGAACTTCGTGCTGAAACAGATGGGACGAGGGTTTGTGAAGGTGGGCGGCGCGGAGACCGATCCGGAGGACGTTCGGCTGGTGGAGGCCGCGTGGGCCGAGGCGCGCGAGGCCATCTACAGCGGCGAGTGGGATATGGTCATTCTGGACGAGATCAACTACGCCATCGGCTACGGGATGCTGGACGCGGCGGTGGTGGCAGAAGCGCTGCGTGGGCGGCCGGAGATGGTGCACGTAATTCTGACCGGGCGCAACGCCCACCCACTGCTGGTGGAAGTGGCCGATACGGTGACAGAAATGCGCGAGGTGAAGCACGCCTACCAGAAAGGGATTCTGGCGCAGCGCGGCATAGAATATTAGTGAAGCAGCACACAGCGAAGAGCGGACAGCTTACAGTTTCCCCTAGCCCGCAAGAGCCGTTAACCGCCAACTGTCCGCTGTTTCAGAGAGAGGTCAAATGTCCTGGTTCAAGCGTGAAAGTGGCGAGTACGGTCCCAGCCCCAAGGGCAGCGCAGACGCGGCTGAGTCGCGGGTGCGCACTGAGGGCTTGTGGATCAAGTGCGTGGGCTGCCGCGAGGTGATCTGGAAGGCCGATTTGCTGGCCAGCCTGAACGTGTGTCCCAAGTGCCAGCACCACTTCAGAATCGGAGCACGGCAGCGGATTGATTTGCTGCTGGCACCGGGCTATGCACTGGTGGACGGCGGGCTGCGCTCGACCGATCCTCTGAACTTCAGTGATGTGAAGCGCTATAAGCAGCGGCTGCGGCAGGCGCAAGAGGCAACCGGCCTCAACGACGCGATTCTCAACGCAGTGGGCCAGCTTGGACCGCATCAAGTAGTGGTCAGCGCCATGGAGTATGGCTTCATCGGCGGGTCGATGGGCGCCGTGGTGGGCGAGACGATTGCCCGTGCCGTGGACCGCGCGCGGGTGGGCAGGATGCCGCTGATTGTGGTGGCCGCATCCGGCGGTGCACGCATGATGGAGGGCGTGGTGAGCTTGATGCAAATGGCCAAAATCTCGACCGCGCTGGCGCAGTTGGACGACGCGAAGGTTCCTTACATCTGCGTGCTCACCGACCCCACCACGGGCGGAGTTACCGCGAGCTTTGCCATGCTCGGCGACTTGAACATTGCCGAGCCGGGAGCGCTGATCGGCTTCGCCGGCCCGAGAGTTATCGAGCAGACAATTCGCCAGAAACTGCCCGAGGGCTTTCAACGCTCGGAGTTTCTGCTGGAAAAGGGATTTCTGGATGCGGTTGTGCCACGGCGGGAACTGAAGGGCTACCTTATTCGAGCGCTGGATTTTATGCGGGTTTCAGCGGTGGCGTAAGGTGCCTCTTTATAGCTCTATTTGCATGCATTTTAGAGGGGTAGGAGCGGTTCTGGATATTTATTTGAATGTAGCAAGTTAGCCCGCTTCGCGGGGATAGCAAGTTAGCTAGTTAGCGGGATTGACGCTACGAACCACGTCTCTGACTGGATGGTCTTGTGCTATTCAGTCTGTGGTTTCCCCGGTCTCAAAATCGAGACCGGGGGCACCCAGCCATCTTATAAATCCGATTCTGCCCATGCAAGACGTCCCTCTGGGGCTAAAGCCCTCGAATCGATTGGGCGTTTTGCGGCACGGCTAAAGCCGAGCCCTTTCAAAACCTATTCATGAGATAGGTTCTAGAATTTTAGTGGAGCGGCGGGGTTCTGGATATTTATTTGAATTTAGCAAGTTAGCCCGCTACGCGGGGATAGCAAGTTAGCTAGTTAGCGGGATTGACGCTACGATTCACGTCTCTGAGTGGATGGTCTTGTGCTATTCAGTCTGTGGTTTCCCCGGTCTCAAAATCGAGACCGGGGGCACCCCGCCTGCTCGCTGAATCCTACCTTCAGATGCGCATGGGCATGAGGACGTAGCGGTACTTGTACTCGGCGTCGGGGTCTTCAGGACGCATCTGGCCGGCTGATTGGGAGTCCTTGAACTCGAGGCGAACCTCGCCTTCATTACCGAGAGCTTTGAGGAAGTCGAGGATGTAACTGGAGTTGAAGCCGACGGCTATGGGGTCGCCGGAATAGGGGGTGTCGATGGTGTCTTCGCTCTCGCCGGACTCGGTGGAGCTGGAAGAGATTTTGAGTTCGTTGCTTTCCAGGCGCAGGCGGATGGCGCCGGAGCGCTCGTCGGCAAACTGGGCCACGCGCTGAATGGCGGCGGCCAGTTCGCTGGAGCGGACGACGGCGAACTTGGTGTTGTCGCGCGGCATGACGGCTTCAAAGTTGGGGAACTGGCCGGAGAGCCTGCGCGTGCTGAGAGTGCGATGGCCGACACGGAAGAAGAGAGAGTGCTCGTCGTCAGCAAACTCGACCTTTTCGACGTCGGAGTTTGAGAGCAACTGTTGCAACTCCTGAAGAGCCTTGCGCGGAATGAGGACGCGCTTCTCGCCGCTGATGCCTTCGAGAACCTCGTTGGGCTTTTCGACGTAAGCAAGGCGATGGCCGTCAGTGGCTACCATGGCCAGCGACTCGGCCTTGATGACCAGGAGGGCACCGTTGAGGGTGTAGCGCGTCTCTTCGTTGGAGATGGCGAAGATGGTGTGATTGATGAGCGTCCGGAGCGCAGCCGCGGAGATGGCGGTGGCGGCGACGGAGGGAAACTCGGGAACCTGCGGGTAGTTGGCGCGCGCCATGCCGACCATCTTGGTGTTGGAGCGGCCACTGCGGATCTGGACCCAGTGGTTCTCAAGCAATTTGATGGCGATGTCCCCTTCGGGGAGGAGTTTTATGTAGTCGTAGAGCTTACGCGCGGGAATGGTGCAGGCTCCGGGCTTTTTCACCTTGGCCGCGGCGCTGGTGCGGATGGCCTGGTCGAGGTCAGTGGCGGTGATGTTGAGGCGGTCGTCCTCAGCCTCGATGAGAAAGTTGGACAAAATCGGAATGGTGGTCTTGCGCTCGACGACGCTTTGCGTCGCGGTAAGCTCCTTGACCAAGTCCAAACGGCTTACGGTAATCTCCATCGCTGCCCCCGGCGCGGCCGGCTTCTCGACTTCAGTTTCCACGTTCGACATGAACCCACCCTCGTTTTACGCCATGCGAAGAAAACCCAATGGAAGCAGATTCCGCGCTGGCCACACTTTACAACAAGTTGCGCCGCGAGCGGAAGCGCCTCTGTTTTCTTCTTCTTGATTGTATTCACCCGCAGGGTTTCTGTGTGGGTGGAAAACAGGGTGGTTGTCTGGATTCCAGGGGAGTTCGCGCGATGAGCGGAAAGTGTGGGCAGGCGAAGTGAACGGGAGAGGCGATGGCGGGATTGCGATTTGAGGAGAGCGAAGCGACGGGTAGTGGGAAATGCAGTAAAGATTAAGAAAAAAGACAGTAGTACCCGTAGTTGCCGGAGGAAAAGTGGAAAGAAGGGTGAAATGGTTTGGGGTGAAGAGGTTGCGTTGGGGGTGAGTTTTCCAAAACAG
>Ga0181529_10000155_pt1 | contig 95154 bp, 77 predicted proteins | sample PEATcosm2014_Bin_36_FD_119763 | JGI IMG/M metagenome (GOLD analysis project Ga0181529, IMG submission 119763) | Peatland microbial communities from MTU Mesocosm Facility, Houghton, MI, USA - PEATcosm2014_Bin10_30_metaG | ecosystem: Environmental > Terrestrial > Soil > Wetlands > Peat | place...
ACGTGCAACTGGCCGCCTTGCAAAGATACACCTCGGCAAGGTAAAACAATCACGTCTTCTGCCTCTCTCTATGGCCGCTTTTAACCCGATCACGTATGGCCGGATTTAACCCGATCACCGAGGCATGTACAAACACAACCTTCCGCAGCCGTGGGAATACCATGTCTGGAGTTCCCGGCAATGATTTGCGATGGAGACGAAAGCGGTACCCCAAGCGATGCGCCAAGCTGCGTACCGCCAACTCTGGCTTTGTGTCCGTTGATTTGACCGAACGCATAATTGCGCTCCGGTCAGCCTTAGTCTTCTTGGTCTTCATCTGATGCAGCCTGGTCAGCAAGTCCGAGAAGCGTTCGATGGTACCGATCGAGGCGTTGAAAATGTGCCTCCATGGCTCTCGCGATTTCCTTTGAATCCTTCACTTCCAGGAAGTGGCCCACGATCTGAGCGTAGTGGGCGGCTTGTCTCGGCAGGCGCTGGGCGGGATCACGCTTCGCAAGCATCTCATTATCATTCATAACTTGGATCTTTTGCGATGGCTTGGGAATCCCCTTGAGGGGCCTTGGTCTAGCAGGCACTGTACCGTTCATGAGCTGCGACTGAGGTTCTAGCGGTGGTCCCGAAATCCGTTGGGGGCCTCGTATAGCACCGTTTCGTTTGTGCTCGCGTCAATGATTACCCCGGGGGCTTCGCGTCCGTCTCGGCAACTCTCCATCAATATCAAATCTCTTCCTTTGATCGTCCGCCGTTCGATTTCGCAAAATTCCTCGCCATCCAAGATGGCAGTCCTGGGCCAAGGGGCCAGCGTGGGTTTCGGCGGGGCTTCGATTTCTGCCGCGGCTTCGTCAGCCATTTTGTGGCCGAGGCTGAGCGAGATCGTGGCCTTGATGTCACGCAGCCTGTCGTAGAATTCCCGGGAGTCGTAATTTCTTCCTGGGGCGACTCTCTCAAGCATCTCGACGGCTAAGGTTAAGGCTTCGGACTGGTTCATTTGATTCTGCTCCTTAAATTCGGGTAAGCCATGACACCTGAACCAGCACTCGCTCAGTCCGGGTGAATTGCAGTTTCCCAGCGATTGGATTCAGGAAAAGTTCGTGGTAGGGCTCCTTCCGGAAATTCTTGACCACGAAGAGGTAGAAGTTATTCTGCAATTTGGTTGCAGCTTCATACTCTTTCGGGGTCAGCGAAACACTTCCCGCTTTTTCGCGAATCCCCTTAACTTCGACCGCGAGAAATCCCCTCGCACCTCTTCCACATAGCCTGAAATCATACCCGCAGCCAAGCTGGGTCGTGTTTTCTATTGAAAGCCCTTGGAACTCTGGGAGCGTGGAGTGGACTGATTCAAAGTATCGCTCCGCTGCGAGCCCCGTGATCAACCGCCTCGCGAAGCCGGACGTGCGCTCTCCTCCATCGTCTTTCGTCTGAATCCCGCTCCAAATGTTCTCGTCGTAGCCCACGAAGGACTTGATCAGTCCGCTGAAAGAGGCAAAGTCCAGCTTCCCGTATTCGTCGAGCACCTTCTTGCAGTACTCGCGGATCCCTCGATTGTGCCAGCCCTTTCTGGCGTTTGGAAAGATCGGATCAAATTCATCTCTGTAATTCTTGATGGATGATGGGCGAGAGCCTAACGCATAGCCGACTAGATTGTAGGCTTCCGCATAAGTTCGGAATCCCAGCTTTTTTAATCCCATTGAACCGAATTTCGAGAGAAATATCCCAGTTAGGATCAGCTTCTCTCGGGTTGGGATGCGGCTTGGGTCTAGGTTCATCGTGCGATAGCCTCGCATAGGGGGTCTACGTCGCGAGCGGGCGGGACTGGAGAACAAAGAGCGCCGCGTCAATGACTAATGCCCCAGAACGATAACCTTCCGCGCCTAGGGCATTGATCAGGGATCGGAAGTCCGCTCCCTCGTGTGAGGTCAGTGCGCCGCAAACGTTCTCCAGGACCACAACATCTGGTTGCCGCCCCTCCTTATGTAGTTGGCCAATAAGATTCCAGAACGGCCAGAAGGTTCCGGATCGCTTGCCCTTCAGGCCCGCCCCCATTCCGGCTAGCGAGAGGTCTTGGCACGGAAAAGATGCCCACGCCAAGTCGGCTCGTCCTGGAAGATCGCGGGACCTTAGCATCCCGACATCTCCTGCCAGAAGCTCCCCACCACCCCAATTCTCCTGATATGCAGCTGCCTTCTTACCGTCGAAGTCGTTGGCGAAGAGGCAGGTCCAAGAATTGCCTAAACCGGCGCGGACCATGCCGCTTCCCGCGAAAAACTCGTAAAAAGTATGCGGGTGGGGGCCGCGCTCAAGCATTTCTAACCTCCCGGAATAAGGGAAGCTCGTCTGAAACATACCTCTCGGCTGCATCGCGCACGACCCACGCAAGAGACACCTTCTTCTTCCTCGCAATTCTTTCAAGTGAGTCGTATGTCTCGGGCGGAATAGTCACGGACAATCGAGGGGATCGTTCTGCTTTGGGCACGCCTGCCAAATTGGTATCTTCGGCCATTTGCATCACATTACACCAGAGTGGTGCAAATCGGCAACAGCATAATTACGGGAGTCTTTCTTAGGACCCAGGGCAAGAGGCGATTTTCCCAATTTCGCCAATGCGCACATCGAGGCAAGATTAGTAAAGTCGGCTTTGTCGGTGGGGCTTGGTGAATCCATTGCTGCGGCTTGAGGGGATGCGGACGGTATTTTGGAGGCCGGGTTCCGGCTGGTCTGCTGCATCGATATCCGCGGCGCACACGGACGGCCCCTTTTTCTCACGGAGAACCGCCTAAGCGTCAGTGGGCGAAGAACAACCGCAGAGGACGAAGAACAACCGCAGATCTTTCGACTTCGCCTCTCGGGATGAAGCTCAGAGAGGCTTCGCTCACGATGACAGATCGTCTATTTGCCGGCTATAGCGGTTTCAGGATTGCTGTACCCAGAGGCATTGCACTCAAGTTGACCCAACCCCAAGGAGGGCCGACCTGGCTAGAAGCACAATCGGGCATACCTGGCATACCTATTCTGAAACCGCTCTGATTACGCAATTGACAGATGCCACAATGGCGCAGGGACCGGGAGCGTGGGTGCTGGGGTCTGTAAGATTGAGGTATGAGCCACGAGGGGATTCGGTTTGCTTCGAAAGAGCAGCAAGAGCGGGAAAACGAGGAGAACAGGGCTCTGCCGCGGATTGCGATCACGCCGGAGAAGGTGCGGGTGCTGCTGACGGAGGGCAAGGGACTGGAGATCGACTGGGCGGACGGGCACAAGAGCGCGTGGGGTTTTGCCTGGCTGCGCGAGGCCTGCCCCTGCGCGACCTGCATCGAGCAGAGGACGCAGGAGGGGCGCAAGCCGGGCCAGGCCAAGGCGAAACCCGTCGCGGTGCTGCCGATGTACACGCCGCCGGCCAAGCCGAAGAGCGCGCAGGCGGTGGGGCGGTACGCGCTGCAGTTCAACTGGGAAGATGGACACTCGGGAGGGATCTACTCGTGGGAGTATCTGCGCCGGGTTTGCCAGTGTGGGGAGTGCAGGTTTCGGTCGGCGGAGACGACGGGAACGCCGAACTGAACGAGGGAACAAGGGAACGAAGAACAGGAGGTATAGGCGACATGCGCTGCGGGGCTGCTCCGGTTGACGAGTTTTGTCAGGAGACGGGGAAGCTCATGCGGATGGTGGCGCCGCCGCCGGCGCGGTTGGAGGCGCGCAACTCTCCCTGGTGCAGCCTGACGGCGCGCTCGGCGATGGCCAGGCCCACGCCGAAGCCTCCGGTGCCGGGGCTGCGGGCGTAATCCACGCGATAAAAGGGACGAAAGATTGCGTCGAGCTGGTCGGCGGGAATTCCGGGGCCGCGATCGCTCACTTCAATGACCGCCCGGGGGCCTGCGCTGCCGGTTGCGGTTGAAAGTTCGATATTGACCTCGGAGCCGCTTTCGGTATACCGGATTGCGTTGCGCACGACATTCTCGATGGCGCGGTAGAGCAGTTCGCGGTTGCCGGGGATGGTGCATTCACCGCTGGAGTGAAATGCCACGGAGCATTGGCGCTGACGGGCTTCATATTCCGCGTCGGGAATCATCTGCTCGAGGAGGCTGTTGAGCGACAGAGGCTCGAAGTTCTCGATTTTTTCGAGAGCTTCCATCGAGGAAAGGGTCAGCAGTTGGCCGATGAGGGAGTTGAGGCGCCCCGTCTCGCGCTCGAAGCGTTCCAGATGCGGCGCCATCACGGGATCGGCATCTTCGCGGGCCAGTTCGAGGGCGACGCTGAGGCGGGCGAGAGGCGAGCGGAGCTCGTGGGACACGTCCCGGAGCAGGAGTTTCTGGGCATCGACAAGGGACTGCAGGCGCTCGGCCATGTGATTGAAGTCGTGGATCAGCGCGTAGATTTCGTCGCCGCCAAAGAGGCCGGATTGCGAAGTGGGCCAGTTGACCCGCGCGTCGAGCTTGCCGGAAGCCAGTTCGCGTGCCGCCTGGCGCAGCCGCGCGATGGGCTGCGTAAACAGGAGTACCAGGACGAAGGTCGTCAATCCGCCCACCACGATCGCTACGGGCAGCGTGGGCGAGGCAAAATGCACCAGGTCGTCCCACAGGCTGTGCTCCCGCACCACGTGCGGGCGAGCCAGCAGGAAGACATAGTGCTTGCCGCCGGCCGAGGCCGCCGGAACCCGCCAGATAAACTGCGCGCCCAATTGCGTGCTGACAATGCGAGTTGGGAACTCGGTGGCGGCGGCCGGCATCGCCAGCCCATGGGGATTGCACAGGTCGGCGCCGGCCGCATCCTTGAGGGCGATCTGCTGCTCGATCTCCGCGCCGAGATGGCTGACCGCCGCGCATCCGCCGGTCTCATAGGCGGCGGCGGCGCGCTGCGCATCGTTTTCGAGACTGCTGTGCAGCCCGTCGAACAGCACATCCGGGCTCTCGAAGTGGTGGCGCACGATGAGCGCGGTCGAGATCATGAAGATGAGGCTCTGCGCGATCCAGAAGATGATGAAGATTTTAAAGAACAGGCCGCGCATGGTTCAGTCCTTTGCCACGGGAAGGCTGGAGTTGACGGTGAGCTGATAGCCCACGCCGCGAATGGTCTTGACCTGCTCCTCGGGGGCTCCGCTGTCGGTGAGTTTGCGGCGCAGGCGGCTGACGTGCATATCGAGGCTGCGGTCAAAGGGGTGGAACTTGCGGCCCAGCACGTTCTCAGAGATATCTTCGCGCGCGATGACTTTTCCGGGTGAGCGCATGAGCGCTTCAAGGAGCGCGAATTCAACGTCGGTGAGGTCGATCTTCTTCCCATTTTGCAGGACAGAACGAGCAGCGCGGTTCAGTTCGAGGCCTTCGGCGCGCAGCAGCGACTCGTCCTGCCTGACCGCGAGACCGGTGCTTCTGCGCAGAATGGCGCGCACCCTGGCCAGCAGCTCGCGGGGATTGAAGGGCTTGGACAGGTAGTCGTCGGCGCCGATTTCGAGGCCCACGATGCGGTCCACATCTTCACCGCGCGCGGTGAGGAGCAGAACGCTGACCGAGGAGGCGGCGCGGAGGCGGCGCAGCACCTCAAAGCCGTCGATGCCCGGCAACATGACGTCGAGCAGGACCAGGGCATAGGGTTTTTCAAGCGCGGCGTTGAGGCCGGTGTCGCCACGATGCTGCGCGGAGACATGGAACCCAAAGCGCCCCATGTATTCGGTGAGCATGGAGCAAAGCTCGACATCATCGTCAATGAGGAGAATTTCATCCAACGTCGTTTTTCCTGTGCTGCGACTGCGAAGATTGGTTGTTTCCCAGGCGTCCAAAAGCCAGGCACCTGGGGCATCCGGCGCTCTGGAATTAAGGCTACGCCCAATGACGGCGGCGGACGCGGCGAAAATGTAACAAATTGTCACGGGCGCGGCGACATTCTGTGACACAGTTTTACCCATTGTGACCGCACGGTTGCTCGATTCGAGGTCTTCTGAATATGCAAGTTCTTTTCAAGGTTGAAAGGATCCATCATGACAAAGCAGAGGCTTCTCAGAGCACTCAACGTTGCGATTCTCATGTGCGGCACGCTCGGGGCAGCGGCCCAGGCGCAGACCGGAAGCATTCAGGGAACGGTCAGCGATACGACAGGAGCCGTGGTTCCGTCGTCGATCGTGACGCTCTCGAACGCCAGCGGCGTCGCGCAATCGGCCACCAGCAACGGGAACGGCGCGTTTGCGTTCAGCGGGCTCAAGCCGGGCGCCTACTCGATCTCAGTGATCGTGGACGGTTTTGCTCCGTTCTCATTAGAGAATGTGCAGGTGGTGAGCGGGAAGGCTGTGATCCAGAACATCGCGTTGCAGTTGCCGGTGGAAACGCAGCAGGTGACGGTGAGCGACCAGGGGCTGAGTGTGGATACCAGCGCCGACAATAACGCAAGTTCGACGGTGATCAAGGGCAAGGATCTGGATGCGCTCTCAGACGACCCGGACGAGCTGCAGAATGAGTTGAATGCCCTTGCCGGACCATCGGCAGGGCCCAATGGCGGGCAGGTTTATATTGACGGGTTCACCGGAGGCCAGCTTCCGCCCAAGTCCTCGATTCGCGAGATCCGCATCAACCAGAATCCCTTCTCGGCGCAGTACGACAAGCTGGGCTATGGGCGCATCGAGATTCTGACCAAGCCGGGTACGGACAAGTTTCACGGCATGTTCATGATGAACGGGAACGACTCGGCCTTCAATTCGCTGAATCCCTTTGTGACCAGCGAGCCGGCGTATTACTCGACATTTTTGAATGGCACCGCGAGCGGCGCACTGAGCAAGGGGGCGTCATGGTTCGCGAGCGTGTTTCGCCGCGACAACCAATCGAATTCAATTGTGAATGCGGAACTGCTGGACACGAGCGGCAACGCGTACAACTACACCGAGGCGGTGGCCAATCCTCAGTCGCGGCTGGATGTGAGCCCGCGCTTCGACTTTCAACTGGGAGCCAACAACACGCTCAGCGTGCGGTACATGTATGACCGGCAGACCGAGACCAACAGCGGCGTTTCGCTGTTTGCGCTGCCCACCCAGGCCTACAACGTGGGCAACCAGGAAAACACGCTGCAACTGAGCGACACGCAGGTGCTGGGCGCCAACGTTGTGAACGAAACGCGCTTCCAGTACACGCGCGACCGCGACAACCAGGACGCGCAGGACACCGATCCCACGGTCACTGTGCAAGGGGCGTTCACCGGGGGCGGCAACAACATGGGCATCGTACGCGACAACCAGGATCGCTACGAACTGCAGAACTATACGATGGTGAGCAAGGGCGCGCACTCGCTTAACATGGGCGGCAGGCTCCGCTTCACGCGCGACGCCAGCTACCAGAACTCGGGCTTCAACGGCCAATACATTTACTCGTCGCTCAGCGCCTACCAGGCGAACACGCCCACCGAGTATTCCGTGGTGGGGGGCAACGCCGCGGCCGGCGTGAACTACTTTGACGCCGGGCTCTATTTTCAGGACGACTACAAGGCGCGGCAAAACCTCACGCTCAGTTACGGGCTTCGCTACGAATCGCAGGACGGGATCGGCGACCATGCGGACCTGGCGCCGCGGCTCTCGTTTGCATGGGCACCGGCGGGCAAGGGCACGGCGCAGGCGAAGACTGTGATCCGGGGCGGCTATGGCTGGTTCTACGATCGCTTCAGCGAGAGCAACATTCTTCAGGCGGACCGGCAGAACGGAGTGAATCAGCAACAGTACGTGATCCAGAATCCGACCTTTTATGAGAACGCACCATCGGCGGCATCGCTTGCGTCCCTCAGCCTGGCGTCCCCGACCATCTACCAGGTGGAGCCGAACCTGAAGGCCGCGCTGACTATGCAAACAGCCATCGGCGTGGAGCACCAGTTTTTGAAAGTCGCAACCCTCTCCGCCACCTATATCAACTCGCGCGGCGTGCACCAATTTTTGAGCGACAACATCAACGCCTACGAGGACGGCACGTATGACGCCACCACCGGCACGGGGACGCGGCCCAATGGCGTGAACGAAAATATCTACCAATTTCAGTCCGGCGGGGTGTTCAACCAGAATCAGATTATGCTCAACTACAACGTGAAGGCGGGGCGCGTGTCTCTGTTCGGCTTCTACATGGCGAACTTCGCCAAGGCAGACACCTCGGGCGTGAATTATTTTCCGTCGAACCAGACCGACCCCGGCGCCGACTACGGGCGGGCCAACTTCGATGTGCACAACCGCTTCCTGCTGGGTGGAAACCTTCAGGGTCCGCTGGGAATCTCGATGAGCCCCATGCTGGTGCTGGAATCAGGCCAGCCATTCAACATCACCATCGGCCAGGACCTGAATGGCGATAACCAGTTCAACGACCGGCCGGCGTTTGCCACCGCCAGCAGCACCGATATTTTGCAAACCAGCTACGGGACGTTCGATCTGGACCCCGGATCGAGCGAGACCCGCATCCCCTATAACTTCGGCAACGGGCCGGGCCAATTCAGCATGAACATGAGGCTGAGCAAGTCGATCGGCGTCGGACCCAGGGTGACGAGCACATCCGTCACTTCAGGCGGTCAGGGTGGTCCCGGCGGCGGTGGCCCCGGCGGGGGCGGACCACCTCCCGGGGGCGGCGGCCCTGGCGGCGGTGGACCTGGCGGCGGCGGCCCAGGCGGTGGACTTGGCCCCGGCGGATTGAGCAGAAGCGGAGGCCCGCCCAAGCTGGACCAGGTGAGTCCGCGGCGGTATTCGCTGAACCTCGCGGCGATGGGAAGAAACATCTTCAACACCGTGAACCTGGCGCAACCGGTGGGAGTTCTGGAGTCGCCGTTGTTTGGCAAGTCGAACTCGCTGGCGGGAGGATTCTTCTCTTCGGCGGCATCGAACCGGAGCATCGATCTGCAGGTCTCATTCAGCTTTTAGGTTGATGGCTGGAGAAGTTTGCCGCATAAGTTGAGTGGCCGAAAGCGAGTCTCTCAACGCCTGACCCATCGATAAACCCGTCGCTGGGAACCCTGACTCCGTTTGGCGCGCAAGACGCGCCAAACGGAGTTTTTGCGTTTATGTCCAGGCCGATCGCGCATGGACGATGTGAGCTTCAGAGGCAGGACGCTGGCGCGAGGCGCAAGGCAAGGATCCGCAGCGGGGCGGGTTTGCGGCGTCACGCTGGTCCATTTCGCGAGAGAATGGCTGGGGGTGTTCCGGGGGGCGGGGAGTTCTGTAACTCTTTGCACTTCGAGACCGTCTACAGGAAGGATGGCAACTGGGAGTGGGCTGCACTTCACCCTATTTATCTGCAGCGCACCCTATCAAAATTGCTCCCTGGGGGATTGAAGCCGAAGCGGGCAGCGATTTGAGGCGGCCGGGACGGACGCAGCGCGTGTTGGCGCCGGCTGCGGACGCCGCCGAACCCGTCTTCGCGATCAAGCTCGAGAATCCGGGACTCGAGGATCCGGGAGTGGAGGCTTTTTCATTTACGTTCGGATGAGCGAATCACGATGGGTGAATCAACAGGAGGGAATCATGGTTCGGGAATCGGATAAGAATTCAATTGAAATCACGCGCCGAACGCTGGTGATCGCGGGGGGCGCCGCGGTAGCGACGATTGCGCTCAAACTTGGACATGGAATTGACGTGGTGGAAGCGAAAGCAAAGGTTCCCAAGGAAGTGAAGATCGTGCAGTTCTCCGACACGGGGCAGAGAGAAGATATGATTTCCGAGCCGGTCGTGGAGAAGACGGATGCGGAGTGGAAGCAGCAACTATCGCCCGCTTCGTTTGCAGTGACGCGTCATGCGGCCACGGAACGCGCCTATTCCGGGGAGTATTGGAACAATCACGACAAAGGCATGTACCGCTGCATCTGCTGCGGCACGGCGCTGTTCAGCTGGGACACCAAGTTCGATTCGGGCACGGGCTGGCCCAGCTTCTGGGAGCCAGTCGCGAAGGAAAATGTGCACGAGGGCACGGACTTTTCGATGGACATGACTAGGACTGCGGCTTCGTGCCGATTGTGCGATGCGCATCTCGGCCATGTGTTCGACGACGGCCCCAAGCCAACGGGACTCCGCTACTGCATGAACTCACTGTCGCTTCGATTCGTCAAATTCGCCTGACTTCAGGCGATGGAATAGAGAGGAATGGCAAACCCGGTTTTTGAAGAAATCGTTTCAGAGGTGCGCCGCTTCGCGGAGACGGCCCAGGACCTCACTTCGCTTCAGAAGTTCTGCGTGGAGCTGATCGCCGGGCGGCTCACGACCTACAACTGGGCCGGGTTCTACATGTTGGATCCCAGGGACGAAGAGGTTCTTGTTCTGGGGCCGTTTTGGGGCGCTCGAACGGAACATGTCCGTATTCCCGTGAGCGAGGGAATCTGCGGGGCGGCCGTAGCGCAAGGGGAAACTGTGATCGTCGAGGACGTGGCCGCGGACCCGCGGTATCTTGCCTGCTCCCTTGAGACGAAGTCGGAGATTGTGGTTCCCATCCGGGCCCGGGGAAGGATTGTGGGAGAGATTGATATCGACAGCCACACGCTGGATGCATTCGGCGCGGAGGATCGCCGCTTTCTGGAGCAATGCGCGGAGATAATCGCGGAGTACCTGGAGAACTGAGGACGCGCTTCGGCGCCGATCTCAGAGACCGGAATTCAGTCCTCGATTGGGTCGGCGATTCAGTCAGCGATTGGGTCGGCGCCGGCAAAGTAAAAGTGAGAATGATTGCGGCAGGCGGGGTTGAAAGCAGCGCCGCAGGCAGGGCACTTGTAGCCGCCGCAGATATAGTGCGCGATGGTCATCTCACAGCCGCAGGCGCCGCACAACACCGCGCGCACGGTCCACTCCGGGCGCGGCCAGACCTCGATCGGATGGTCCGCGAGGGCCTCGTGGCAATCCTTGCAGGCATAATAGACGCCGCAGCACTTCATCCTGATCGCGATGATGTCGAGAGCGGATCTATAGTGAGCGCAGCGGGTTTGCGCATCCAGATCGACTCCGCGAACTTGAGGGCGCGGGGATTGCATAGAGGAACAGATTACCGGATCGGGATCGAATTCTGCCGATGGGGCGGTTGCCTCAGCGGCGCAGCATCGACGGGGATGGCGCGTTCGGACCGCTTAGACTTGAGCAAGCGGAGTGCATTGTCTGGGTTCCCGCGCAACGGCGAAAGAGGGAAGAGATGCGATTTTTGACGATGGACCGGCGGGGTTTTCTTGGCGGGGCGATGGCGGCGGTTGCGGCTTATCCGCTGCGTGGAGTTGCGGCGCAGGTGCTGGGAGCGGCCGGCGCGGTGCGGGCGCTTCCGACGGCCGACCAGCTCGCATGGCAGGATTTGGAGATTGGGATGTTTGTCCACTTTGCGCCCAACACCTGGCAGGACAAAGAGGGGGACGATCTTTCGACGCCGCTGAGCGCGATGAATCCCGACGTGGATACGGACAACTGGGCGGAGTGCGCGGTGAACCTGGGCGCCCGGTACATCGTGTTTGTGGCCAAACATGCGGGTGGGTTCTGCATGTGGCAGACGAAGACGACCGAGTACAGCATTCGCAATACGCCGTGGAAGCAGGGCAAGGGCGATGTGCTTGCCGACCTGGCGGCTTCGTGCCGCAAGAGGGGGTTGCGGCTGGGGGTTTACCTGTCGCCGCGGGACGACTATTTTGGCGCGGGAGTGGGCGGGGTTTGTAAGGACGCGGCCAAGCAGGCTGCATACAACGCCATGTATCGCGAGCAGTTGACCGAGGTGCTGACGCGGTATGGGGAGATGGTTGAGGTTTGGTTCGACGGATCGAGCGTGGTGCCAGTATCGGACCTGGTGAAGAAGTACGCGGCCCATGCGGCGATTTTTCAGGGGCCGGACGCGACGATTCGGTGGGTGGGCACCGAGATGGGATTTGCGCCCTACCCGTTGTGGAATGCGGAGTCGATGGCGGATGCGCGGAGCGGAACTTCGACAGCGCTGCTGGGAGACCCGGACGGGGATGCGTGGATTCCCGTAGAGTGCGATGTGTCGATCCGGCGGCCGGACTGGTTTTGGAGCACGAAGAACGAAAAGAACCTGATGACACTGGACCAACTGGTGGAGGTGTACTACCGGTCAGTGGGGCGCGGGGCACAACTTCTGTTGAATGTTCCCGCAAACCGGCGCGGACATATGGCGGATGCGGATTTTGCCCGGACGCGGGAGTTTGGCGATCAGATACGGGAGCGTTTCGGCAAGAGCCTGGCGGAGACCGAGGGCCGCGGCGCGCGGCTTGAACTGAAACTGCCAGAGCCTGGGCAAGTGGACCACGTGATTCTTGAAGAGGATTGCCGGTTTGGGCAGAGGGTGCGCGGGTTTGGCCTGCAAGGGCTTATCGACAGGGAGTGGACGGAGTTTTACACGGGAAGTTCGATTGGGCATAAGCGGATTGTGCCGCTGGGGGCGGAGAAGTTTTCGGCTTTGCGGCTGGTGGTGACCCAGAGCGAGGGCGAGGCGCGGATCCGGCGGTTTGCGGCGTTCAACACGGGCGTTGCGGCTCCGGCCACATGGAGCGCGGGGACCGAAGTGTGGGCGGACAACACGGTGGGCCATTGGGCGGATGGAAAGTTCGAGGTAGACCTGTCAAAGGCCCTCAACGAGGCGACGCAGTACCGGGTTCGGTTTATTGGCGAGAATGGGCAAGTGAGAGCGGTGGAGGCGGTGCGGCTGATGCAGGATGGAGCGGATGTATCGCACCTGGTGCGGCGGGAAGCTGGGACAAGGAACGCCCTGATCATTTCGATGACCAGCCTGGGACAGAAGGTGACGCTGAGCGGGACGATCGAGGGCGCGGCGCGGGGAACGATTTTGATGCAGAAGCGGTGAATGGAGAGCGCGGGATGAAAATTGGATTTCTGGGCACGGGGAAGATGGGGACGCCGATGGCGCGGCGGCTGCTGGCTTCGGGCTACGAATTGTCGGTATGGAATCGGACGGAGGGGCGCGCGGAGCCGCTGATCAGGGAAGGCGCCATCGCGGCGGCTACGCCGGCGGAGGCCGAACTGGGCGCGGACGCCGTGATCACGATGCTGTTTGACGATGCGGCGCATGAGGAGGTGCTGTTTGGCGCAAACGGGCTGATGGATGCGCTTTCGCCGGGTGCGCTGCACATTTCCTGCAGCACCATCAGCGTGGCGCTGAGCGAGCGTCTGACGGCGGAGCATGCCAAGCGCGGGATCGATTTTGTGGCAGCGCCGGTGTTCGGGCGGCCGAATGTGGCCCAAGAGGGCAAGCTGTGGATTGTGGTTGCGGGCGCGGAGGGCGCGGTGGAAAGGGCGCGGCCGGTGCTGGCGCCGTTGTCGAGGGGAGTCTCGGTGGTGGGCAGGGAGCCGCGGCAGGCTCATGCGGTGAAGCTGGGCGGAAATTTTTTGATCAGCGCGATGGTGCACTCGCTGAGCGAGGCGTTTGTGTTTGCGGCGGGACAGGGGATTGAGCCGGAGACGTTTATGGAGACGGTGAACAGCGCGCTGTTTCAGTCGCCGTTTTATGCGGCGTACGGGAAGGTAATGCTCCATCCACCTGAGCAGCCAGGGGCGACGATCGACCTGGGCGCGAAGGACCTGGGGCTGCTGCGCGAGGCGGCGGCAAGCCGGAAGACGCGGGTGAGCCTGGCGGATGCGATGGCGGAGATTTTTGCCGAGGCGCGGCGGGACGGCATGGGCGGAGAAGACTGGGCGGTGGGCCAGTACCGGATGGCGGAGCGGCGGGGCGTTCTGTAGGAGGACTGTGGGTTTGGCGACCTGGCGGGGGTGTTTGCCAACACAGGCCGGGAAAGATTTTTTTGGATAGGATGGATCCATGGACTTAAAGGGGAAGATTGTCTTCATTACCGGAGCGAGCGGGGGGATTGGCGCGGCCACGGCGCTTGCCTTTGCGGCCGAAGGGTCGCGGCTGCTGCTGGCGGCGCGGCGCGCGGGCAAACTGTCGGAGGTGGCGTCGCGCGCGCTGGAGCGGGGAGCGGAGGCGGTTCACTCCATCAACCTGGACGTGCGCCATCGCATTGCGGTGCAGCGCGCGATCGATGAATTGCCGGAGGAGTGGGCGGAGATTGATGTGCTGGTGAACAACGCCGGTCTGAGCCGCGGGCTGGACAAGCTTTACATGGGCAAGATCGACGACTGGGAAGAGATGATCGACACCAACGTCAAGGGTTTGCTGTACATTTCGCGAGCGGTGGTGCCGGGGATGGTGGTGCGCGGGCGTGGGCACGTGGTGAGCCTGGGATCGACGGCCGGCGAGATTACCTATCCGAATGGGGCGGTATATTGCGCGAGCAAGGCGGCTGAGCGGGCAATCAACGACGGCCTGCGGCAGGACCTGCTGGGAACGCCGGTGCGGGTAACGAGCGTGGATCCGGGGATGGTGGAGACCGACTTCAGCTTGGTGCGGTTCCGGGGCAATGCCGAACGCGCGGCGAAGGTGTACAAGGGCGTGATACCGCTGACGCCGGAGGACGTGGCCGATGCGATTGTGTGGTCAGTCAAGGCGCCGGCGCACGTAAATATTGCGCGGATCGTGATGACCTCGGTGGATCAGGCCAACTCCCTACTTTTTAACCGCGAGCCTTAGAACCTGACAGGCCCAGGTTCATAACCGGCTCTGGACAGGCATTCGGGTGCCCGCCTGGCGGCGCGGCAGCGTCAGCCCATGGCGCTGATCTGGCCTTCGATCTGGGCCAGGGCTGCCTCAAGGGCGGCGCGGCGGGCCGGGTGGGATGTTCTTTGCGACAGGATGTTTTCGCGCTGCAGGTTGAGAGCCTGCCTCTGGCGTTCACGTACGGCGTGCTGCTGTGCAGCAAGGCGCCGCGCGTCCTCAGTTTCAAAGCGGTTTCCGGATTCGGCCTCCGGTTGCTTCGAGGCTTTTGCCATTTGCTCCTCCGCGGATTTACTTTTCTTAATCACGAGTCCTATCTTCATTCTACGAGTGTTTAGGCGGGCGGTGTCCCGCGGGTTGAAGAGGCTTGCCCCGAAAGGGCGGAGGATGGTCGAATGCGCGCGTGGCAGATTTCTTCGTTTGGCATTGATTCCTTGGAGTTTGTGGAGCGGCCTACGCCTGAGGCGGGCCCCGGCGAGGTGCTGGTGGGGGTGGGCGCAATTTCATTGAATTATCGCGATCTGATGATGGTCAAGGGGAAATACAACCCCAGAATGAAGCTTCCGCGGATTCCCTGCTCTGATGGAGCGGGCGAGGTGCTGGCGGCGGGCGAGGGTGTGACGGAGTGGAAACCCGGCGATCGGGTGGCGGGAATCTTTATGCAGAACTGGCAGGAGGGCCCGCTGACCGGGGCGCGCGCCAAGGGAGCACTAGGGGGAGATGTGGACGGCATGCTGACCGACCACGTGGTTCTGAAGGCGGCGGGCCTGGTGGGAAGTCCGGAGCACCTGAGCTACCAGGAGGCGGCGACGTTGCCCTGCGCGGCCCTCACGGCGTGGAACGCGTTGGCGAGCGGCGATCTGAAGCCGGGCGGGACGGTGCTGATCCAGGGAACCGGCGGGGTATCAATTTTTGCGCTGCAGTTTGCGCGGCTGCGGGGACTGCGGGTGATGGGCATTTCAAGCAGCGACGAGAAGCTGGCGCGGGCGCGGGCGCTAGGACTGGACGCCGGGCTGAACTATCGCGAGAACCCGGAGTGGGACCGCTGGGCGCTGGAGCAGACGGGCGGCGAAGGGGTGGACCTGGTGGTGGAAGTAGGCGGCCTGGGGACGCTGAGCCGCTCGCTGAAGGCGGTCCGGTACGGAGGGACGGTGGCCCAGGTCGGCATGCTGACGGAGGCGGTGGAGCCGCCGCCGATTCCCCTGATTCTGCACAAACATTTGCGCATCCAGGGGATTTATGTGGGATCGCGGAAGGACTTTGTGGAGATGAACAAGGCGGTGACGCTGGGACAGTTGCGGCCGGTGGGCGAGGAGTTCCACTGGACCCAGGCGCGGGAGGTTCTGGCCCGGATGCAGGAGGGGAGCCATTTTGGGAAGCTGGTCCTGACGGTGGGGTGAAGGACTAAGACCGCGACCGCTAAGATGGGTGGTCTCTCAGGCGTCAAAAAAGCGAGGCATCTGGCGGGCGGGTGGCCCAGGTGCCTCGCCTTTGGGCACCTGGGAGACGCAAGTCGACGATCACGATCACGAAACACCCTAGCTGAACCCGAGGACGGGGTGGGGAATATAGGGGGCCTCGAGGGCGGCGATTTCTTCGTGCGAGAGCTTGACGTCAAGGGCGGCCACGGCGTCGGGGAGATGATGGGGTTTGCTGGCGCCGACGATGGGAGCTGTGACGGCGGGCTTGGCGAGGAGCCAGGCGAGTGCGAGCTGGGCGCGAGCGATTCCGCGCTGCCCGGAGAGAGCGCCGAGAGCGTCGACGACCTTGTGGTCGGCTTCTTCGGTGCGCGAGTACATGGATTTGCCGAAGGCGTCGGTTTCGAGGCGGAGGGTTTTCTCGCCGTGCCAGGGCCGGGCAAGGCGGCCGCGGGCCAGAGGGCTCCAGGGAATGACGGCGATGGATTCCGACTGGCAGAGGCCGATCATCTCGCGTTCTTCTTCACGGTAGAGAAGGTTGTAGTGGTTCTGCATGGAGATGAAGCGCGTCCAGCCGTTGAGGCTGGCAAGATAAAGAGCCTTGGCGAACTGCCAGGCGTACATGGACGATGCGCCGATGTAGCGAACCTTGCCGGCCTTGACGACATCGTGGAGGACCTCGAGGGTTTCTTCGATGGGAGTTTCATAGTCCCAGCGATGAATCTGGTAGAGGTCGACGTAGTCGGTCTGGAGGCGGAGAAGGCTCTGGTCGAGTTCGTGCAGGATGGCTTTGCGGGAGAGGCCGTGGCCGTTGGGGGCGTCGCGCATGGGGCCGTGGACCTTGGTGGCCAGGACGATGTCTTCGCGGCGGGTGTTGGCCTTGAGAAAGCGGCCAACGACCGCTTCGCTTTCGCCGCTTGAGTAGACGTTGGCGGTATCGAAGAAATTTATGCCGAGATCGAGGGCCTGGCGCAGGAAGGGCCGGCTTTGCTCTTCATTCAGGGTCCAGGCGTGGCGGCCGGGCTGGGGCTTGCCGGTTGCGGGGGCGCCGTAGGTCATGCAGCCGAGACAGATGCGGGAGACTTTGAGTCCAGTGTTGCCGAGATTGAGGTAGTCCATGAGTTGCTCCTGAGTCAAGTTTAGTGGGTGGAGCGGTGGGTTAAGCTGAAAACACAGGCATTTCTCCGCTTTGCTCCAGGTGAACCTTGTTGATTGTTGAAATTGAATCGCTGACGAAGATCTACGAGTCGAAGCTGCGCGTGGTGGCTGTGGACGGCATCGACCTGGAGCTGGAGCAAGGAGAGATCTTCGGATTGCTGGGTCCGAACGGGGCCGGGAAGACGACGACCATCTCGATTGCGACGACGCGGACTTTGCCCACTAGCGGCACGGTGCGGATTGCGGGGATCGACGTGGTGAAGCATCCGGCGCAGGCGCGCCGGCACATCGGGGTGGTGCCGCAGTTCAACACGCTGGACCGTTCGCTGACCGTCGATGAAAATCTCTACTTTCACTGCCGGTACTTCGGGTTTTCGCATGGCACGGCGAAGGCGCGGAGCCTGGAACTGCTGGAGCAGTTTCTGCTGAGCGAGCGGAAGGACATGTACCCGGCGCAGTTGTCTGGCGGGCTGGCGCAGCGGGTACAGATTGCGCGGGCGATTGCGCATCGGCCGACGGTGCTGTTTCTCGACGAGCCTTCGGCGGGGCTCGATCCGCAGAGCCGGATGGCGATGTGGAAGGCCGTGGAGGGTTTGCACAAAGAAGGCATCACCGTTTTGCTGACCACGCACTACATGGAAGAGGCCGACCAGTTGTGCGACCGGCTGGCGATTATCGACTACGGACGGGTGCTGGCGCTGGGCTCGCCGGAAAAGCTGAAACAGACGTTTGGCGCGCAGACGGTTTTCGACCTGACCTTGAAATCGCATCAAGGGATCGAGTCGGTGATTGCCCGGCTGAAGGCCCGCGCGGAGGTGAGCGGAGCCGAGGCGACACCGGAGGGGATGCGCGTGATGGCCACCGCGACCGACGGACTGCTGCCGGAGATTGTGCAGGCTGCGGCAGGGCTGGGGCTTAAGGATTTGAAGATCGCCGAGCCTAGTTTGGAGACGGTGTTCATTCAACTGACGGGAAGGGAGTTGAGGGACTAGAAAGGCAGGGGTCAGGGGTCAGGGGTCAGAGGTCAGGGGGGCGGGATTTTGATGAGCATGGCGGATGGGCCGGGAATGTTTGTGAAGTCGTTTGCGGGACTGTTGCTGCGCGACCTGCGGGTGCTGACGCGGGAGTTCCTTCCGTTCCTGCTGCGCGTGGGGATGCAGCCTCTGCTGTTTCTGTTTGTGTTCACGTTTATTTTGCCGCGGATGGGCGGGGCGAACCCGATGGCGGCGGGCGGCGGGATGAACTTTGGGACCATTCTTTTGCCGGGGCTGATGGCGGTGGCGATCATGTTTTCGGGGATCGCGGCGGTGGCGCTGCCCTTGTCGGCCGAGTTCGGCATTACGCGGGAGATCGACGACCGGGTGATGTGCCCGCTTCCGTTATGGGCAGTGGCCCTCGAAAAGGTGTGCTTCAGCGCGCTGCAGAGCGTGATTGCGGCGTTGCTGGTGATCCCGATGGCGTATTTCATTCCCGCCGTGCCGGTGCGGCCGCACGTGGGGAGTTGGTTCTTGTTTGCGCTGGTGCTGGCGCTCGGGAGTTTGCTGGCCGGTTCGCTGGGGCTGGTGATCGGATCGAAGGTCAATCCGAAACAGATTGGGCTGGTTTTCTCGATTATTGTGGTGCCGGTTACCTTTTTAGGATGCGTGTACTACCCCTGGGCCTACCTGGGGAAGATGCGCTGGCTGCAGATCGCTGTTCTGATCAATCCCATTGTTTACATGAGCGAAGGGCTGCGGGCGGCGGTGACGCCCGAGATAGCGCACATGCCGTGGTGGGCGATTCTGGTGGCGCTGCTGTTCTTTGTAACAGCGCTGGGACGGCTGGGGTTGAAGGGATTTCTGGGAAGGGTGCTGTCGTAAGAGGCCGGAAAAAGTGGACAGGGGACAGTGAAGAGCGTGTGGGGGGAAGATCAGGAGTAATCCCACCTTTGTGACAGGGGGATGAAACGGTTGTGGAAACAACTTTTGTGGGGTAGAGGGGGTCTAATAGGGGAGTGCGGCCTGCGTTGGGGCTGGGTGGCTTCAGTTCAGCTCGAGTATCGTAGGAACAGGAACACAAAACTGGGGAGAGAGCGCGGGCGCGTTGATCGAGATCAGGAACCGAGCAAAGGAAAGACGACCGGGCAGGTGGAAACGCGCATTTGAGCCTTTGCGGACCGGCCGCGGCGGGAGACTGGCGGGGCGAGTTCTGGCCGTGGTTGCGATTCCTGCGATGTGCCTGCTGGCGGGATGCGGCGGGGGCGCGTCGGCGAACTCGAACGGCGCCTTGTCCATCACTCCGGGAATCGGGACGATCGATACGAACTGCACCGGCTGCAACGCGACCAGCTCGTCCGGCGCGGCGGTGGAGCAGTTTACGGCGGCGCTTTCAAGCGGGGGCGCGGCGAGCGTGACCTGGACGGTGAGCGGGGGAGACGCGAACAGCGGGCCGGGCACAATTACTTCGAGCGGCCAATATACACCGCCCAGCTACCTGACGGGGGACCAGGCTTCAGTGACCGTGACGGCTGCGCTGAGCAGCAGTTCGAGCACCACGGCAACGGCGGTGGTGACGGTGACGCCGGGGTTCCTGCAACCGCTGACGCCTGAGAACGCGTCCCTGGGCGCAAGCGGGACGCTGAGCCTTAGCGGCTACCTGGCCGAGTTGGGCGGGACGGCGGGGATTACCTATGGTTTGTCGAGCACGGCGAGCGGTTCGAGCGGCGGATTGGGAACGCTGGGAGCCAGCACTTGCACGCGCGGCGGCACGGCCTTCACCTACTGCACGGTGACCTACACGGCGCCGGCCACGATCTCGACAGGCAGCACCTTCATTGTGGCCACGGTGAGCAGTTCGTCTTCGCGGGCGACCAGCGAAGTTCTGCTGAATACGGCAGGGCTGTCAAGCAATCCCGCGAGCCACCAGACAGAGCTGGCAGTACCCATCTTCATGGGCAGCTCGGGCGGGAACAACAACGACTACGACACCTCAGGCGGCCAAGTTGTGGACTGCTGCGGTGGGACGCTGGGCGCGCTGGTCCAAAACAGCAGCGGAGCGCAATATTTGCTGAGCGCCAACCATGTGCTGGCGCGGAGCGACCAGGCCGCCGCAGGCGAAGACATCGTGCAGCCTGCACTGATCGACGACAATTGCATGTCCTACGGACAGCCGGGGGCTGCGACTGCGCTGGTGGGCACGCTGAGCGGGTGGGTGCCGCTGAGCTCGAGCTCGAGCAATGTGGACGCGGCGATTGCGGCGGTGAATTCAAACGTGGATACCCGCGGCAATATTCTGGAACTGGGACTAGAGCAAGCCAATGGAACGCTGGCTGCCGCGCCGCCGGGGACCTCATGCACGCTCACACCCTCCCAGGTTTCATGCACACCCGGCAAAGGCGAAACCGCAACGCTGAATATGAGCGTGGCCAAGAGCGGGCGCACCACCGGGCTGACCTGCGCCAATGTCTCGGTGGTGAGCCTGGACGTGAGCGTGAGCTACTACACGGACTGCGCGGAGACCAAGCCTTACCTGACCAAGACCTACAGCGGGCAGATTGCGATTGCAGCCAACCAGTTCAGCGATGCGGGCGACTCAGGTTCGCTGGTGGTGGATAGCTCGGACGCCGAGCCGGTAGGGCTGTTTTTTGCGGGCGGCGTGGACCAGGCCGGAGTGAGCGAGGGAGTGGCCAATCCGGTGGGCGCGGTGCTGAGCGCACTGGGGGCGCAGACACAGTTGCCTGCATCGACGTACACGTTTGTGGGCACGACGGACCATCCGGTGAGCTGCCTGAACTACGGCAACGCGACAGCAACGGCGGCGCAGGCGCGCACACTGACCGACGCGGAGACGGCGCGGGCCCAGCAGGCCATGACGCAGGCGCGGTTGCTGGTGAATCCTTCGGCGGGCATTCTGGGCGTGGCCGCGGGCAAGAGCAGTGACAGCCTGGGTGAAGGCGCGGTGATTGTGTACGTGGGTGCGAACGCGAACTTGAGCGTGCCGGCGACAGTGAATGGTGTGCGCACGATCGTGATTCCAACCACGGCGCGGGCGGTGGAATCAGGGTCGGCGCCGGAGAGCGCTATGGAGTCGAACGCGGTTCCGGCCATGGCGGCCTCGACGTTGAGCCAGGGAATCCAAGTGAAGCAGCAGATCGCGCGGAGCCTGATGCGGCAGAATCCCGCATTCTTCGGGGTGGGCGTGGGGCAAAGCCTGGACAATCCGAAGGAGGCGGCGCTGGTGATCTATGTGGACCGCAGAAGCGTTCCCGCCGAACTGCCGGCAACGATCGGCGGCCTGCGTACGCGGTACGTGATTATGGACCGGCTGCACGTGACGCGGAGCTATGCGACGCCGTTGCAGTCGAGAAGCCATTGCATGGCGCATCCGGCGCCGGACGCCACGGTGCTGGAGCGCTTCAAGGGATTTGGGGTGCGGAGCTTCGATCTGCGGTGAATCGACGATTCGATTCCCAGGCCTCAAAGATCGAGACCTGGGGCACCGGGGATCGGAAGATAAGCACGAATTCACCGGGTGGCGGTATCAGTCTACAGCCGGAATCCCCAAGGCCGAGGCCGTTGGCAGGTCCTTGCCGTTTCCCCAGTCGCGAGTTTCCTGCTCAATCAAGTCAGCCCGGCTCTGCCATTTTTCGATGGCCAAGTCGTAGCGAACGGTCACGTTGTTGAGCCAATAGGGCCGGTTTTCTTTGAGCCAGACCTGCGAATACTCGGCTTTCAGGGCGGAATAAGCGTCGCGCAGATCCTGACAACGGCCATTCCCGCCGGCAATCCCGCCCAGGATATTCGAAATTGCCGATTGATGCGCCGGATCGTGCTGGTTTTTGAGGGCCTGGGCATAGGAATCGGCGATCTCCTGCGCCAGCTCAAACTTCATGCCGATCAGGTCGAGTCGCCGCGCGCCGAGATCCATGGCCGCCAGGGCGTCCTGCTCCTTCAAACCCGGATTGTCCTGGCGCACCTGGGCCAGCAGCACGATGGCGCGCTCAGCGTGCATGCGCAGATCGGCAGCCTGCGGCAAGAGCTTGGCCGATGCCTTCTGGCCCTGGGCGCTCCACGGATCGAGCCAGAAAACGTCGTCGCTGCTCAGGCCAAGTTGGGCGTTGCCGAGGGCTTCCTCGGCGGCCATCAGCTCCTTTTCCGCCTCGTTGACCTTGCCGCCGGCATCGCCGTGAAAGATCAGCCCGTAAGCATCCTGGTAGTCCGGGATGGGGCTCTCGCCCGGCTGCCAGGCGGCCACCGGACCAAACAGCACACCGTACCAGTCCATGTTGAAGAGGCCTTCGCCGTCATCGTTCCACACGGTATTGACGGCTCCCGTTGACCCCAACCGCTGGCCGTCGCGGATGAAGCCCTGAATGTTCCACAAGGCGGTTTTTGCCACCGGAAAAACCTCGCTCCAGTTCGCGTCGCCTGGAGCGACCCAGGTCTCGATGCCGGCCTTGGCAAAGGGTTCGATCATGCTATCAAAGCCGCTGGTGCTCCCGTAATTCCAGGGCACGGCGATCATATCCTTGGGCAGGCCGGCGACGGCGGCCGGGTCGGCTCCGCCGATATCGCCCCAGAACAGCAACCGCTTGTGCAAGGGCTCCAGCTCATCGTGAATCTGCTTGAGAAAGGCAACGTAGACGGGTCCATATCCCTGCGCCGCCACCTGCTCGCGGGTCCGTCCCGCGCCCAGGTCCCAAGTCTCGTCCGCGCCGATGTGGATGAAGGGCGAGGGAAACTCGGCGGCGATCTGCGTGAACCAATCCTTGATCAGGGGGAGCGTGTTGGGCTGGCCCGGAGCCAGCACATAGCCGTGGGGCGTCTCCGCGATGTCCTGGTAAAGCTCGTATTTAAGCACGTGGTGCAGATGTCCGAAGGCCTCCTGCTCCGGCAGGATGGTCACGTGATACTGACGCGCGTAGTTGACCAGCTCTCTGGCTTCGTCCGGGGTGAGCGCGCCGCCGGGGGGCGCGGCCAGGGGCTCATTGGGATAGAGCAGGGTGTGCTCAAAGTAGGGCGAGTAGATGTTGGCCTTGAAGGCGGCGAAAACGCGTACCTGGTGCTTTTGAAACTCGAGCGTGGGCACCGGGCCTCGAGAAAGATCGTCCTGGACGCCGCGGTAACGCATGGCCGGCCAGTCGCGCACAGTGCCCGTAGGCAGCTCACGCGTGGCCCCGGGAAGCGGGAGCAACTGCTTGAGGGTCTGCACGCCATAGAAGATGCCGCTGCCCGAGGCGGCCACGATCGCGGCCTGGCGGCGCTCGATGACCAGGATGTATCCCTCGGCTTCCATGGCCGGATCGAAGGCGAGGCTTGAGCGGGACAGCAAAGCCTTGGCTGCTTCGGCGCCGGTCCGCAACAGAACCACCCGGTAAACTTCGCTGGCAGCCCTGGTTTGCGGGCCCTGTTTGAGGGCCTCTTCCAGGTCGCGGGCGGCAAACTCGTCATCCTCGTTATGGCCGGGAACGGTGACCAGAACCGTTTGAGGAAGCGGCGTCATGGCGCCAAAGTGCGCCTCGCGGGGGGCGGGCAACAGGCGAATCTGGGCTGAAGCAATGGCTGAGCAGGACAAGAGAAACGCCAAAGCCGCGAAGCGTGCGCCGCGCACAGAAAGAGAGAAGGAAAAATGAATGTGATTCGACATCCCCACCGTCTTCAGCTCAAAGAAACGAGCATTCGATTTCGATGGGATCATTGTAGATCAGCCGCACACCCTGTTACCTTGTCTGAAAACGGAATCCAGTGCATGGGCCAGTATTCCAGCGGAGACGGGACAGCCGAAAGGGATCAAAGATGACCGCGAACGGTTACTCGGACTTGCCGGCAGCTGGCGACTCCGCCGCGACAGGCCGGTATAACACCTTCCTGCTTCTGGTGGCGGGCCTGGGCGGCCTGCTTTACGGCATCGATGTGGGCATTATTGGCGGAGCCTTGCCCTACCTTGAAGCCACGTCGGGGTTGACGGCCGCCGAACTCTCAGTGATTGTGGCGGCGGTGCTGCTGGGCAGCGTCTTCTCCACTTTGTTTGCGGGCCTGCTGGCCGACTGGATGGGACGCAAGCCGCTCATGGTCCTGAGTGGTCTGACCTTTGTTCTCAGCATTCCGGTGATCGCGCTCTCGCACGGCTATGGCCCTCTGTTTCTAGGACGATTGCTGCAGGGTGTGAGCGCCGGGCTTGTCGGCGTGGTGGTTCCGCTCTACCTGGCGGAGTGCCTGGCGGCTTCAAACCGGGGCCGGGGAACGGCGGTCTTTCAGTGGATGCTGACGCTGGGGATTGTGGCTGCGGCGCTGGTGGGCATTTACTACAGCTACCGCGTTCAGGCGGTGGCAGGGGCTGCCGGCGCGGCAACGCTGTTCGCGTTCAAGGACCAGGCGTGGCGGCGCATCTTCTGGGTTTCGCTTCCGCCCGGCGCTTTGTTTGTTGTGGGCAGCCTGCTGGTAACGGAGTCGCCGCGGTGGCTCTTCCGCCGCGGAGCGAAAGAACGCGCGCATGCGGCCCTGCTTCGCTCTCGCAGCCCGCGGCAGGCGGCGCTTGAAATCGAGGAGATGGAGGCCGTCGCCCACACCGCCAATACCAGGCTCGGGGAAAAGATTCAGGATTCCCTGCTGCAACGGAAGTATGCGATTCCCTTCCTGCTGGCCTGCGCGATTCTGTTTTGCAACACGGCCACGGGCGTCAATTCGCTGATTGGGTACAACACCAGCATCCTGCTGCAGGGCGGCCTGTCCGATCTCCATGCGCACTGGGGCTATGTCCTGTTCACAATCACGAACTTCTGCATGACCACGGTGGGCATGATGCTGGTGGACCGCAAGGGGCGCAAATTCCTTTTCGTTCTCGGCACCAGCGGCATCATCGTCGCGCTCATTGGCGTGGGCATTCTGTTTCTGCGCACTGAAAAAGTGAGCGTGGACGCCCGCGGCGCGGTTCAATCCATGGTCGGCCCCAGCCAGCAGCTCACCCTGCAATGGGATCGGGCGGAAGCGGGCAGGCTGCTGGCCGCGCAGGGCAATGCCAGCGGAGAGATTACCGCAGATCGCGCTTCGCTGGCGATTATCTATTCCTACGGCGATTTCACAGCAGCCACCACCTTCGTGCGTTCAGACGACCCGGCGGCCGCGCCCATCGAAATCACGCGCGACACCTGCGTTCCCTCCAACCGCATTGAGGCGCTGTTCAAGAATCCCTTCGCCGACCTTCACGCGGCGCAGACCGCGCCGCTGAAGATTGAGAAGGCGCTCATCGGGCGCGTGCCCGGCTCAAGCCACGGCTGGATGGTGGCCCTGGGCCTCTACATGTTCATGGCTTTCTATGCGCTGGGCCCGGGGGTGTGCGTGTGGCTGGCGCTGAGCGAGCTGATGCCTACGCGCATCCGCTCCAACGGCATGAGCATTGCCCTGGTCATCAACCAGCTCGTTTCCACCACCCTGGCGGGCATTTTTCTGCCCTTCGTCAGCAAGCATGGCTACTCGTCGATGTTTTTCCTGTTCGCCGGCTTTACGGTGGTGTACTTCCTGGTGACGGCATTCTTTTTGCCTGAGACCAAGGGCAAGACACTGGAGGAGATCGAAGCGCACTTTGAGGGGCGTGCCGTCAGCTCGATGTGAAATCGCACCAGGTTGCCCATTCGCTCCGGGCCAAAACAAGAACGGCGCAAAGGGAATGCCCTCCGCGCCGTTCTTGTTTGCTCAGTTTCTTTCCTCTATAGCCCAACCGCGGTTATAGCGGTTTCAGGATTGCTGTACCCAGAGGCATTGCACTAAAGTCGACCCGACCCCAAGGAGGGCCGACCTGGTACGAGGCACAATCGGGCATACCTATCCTGAAACCGCTCTAGTTCCGGCTGCGCACCTTCGACAGCAGGCGCAGAAACTCAAGGTAGAGCCAGACCAGCGTGACCATGATCCCGAAGGCGCCATACCACTCCATGTACTTGGGAGCGCCCACCTGAACGCCCTGCTCGATGAAGTCAAAGTCGAGCACGAGGTTGAGGGCGGCAATGGCCACCACGATCAGGCTGAATCCGATACCGATCGGCCCGGAGCCGTTGATGGACTGGAACTGGACGCCGAAGAATCCCAGGATCATCTCGAGCAGGTAGAAGACGAAGATGCCGCCGGTGGCCGCAACGATGCCGAGGCGGAACTTCTGCGTCACCTTGATCATCCCCGAGCGATAGGCGAGCAGCAGCACGAAAAGGGTGCCGAATGTCAGGCTGACCGCCTGGATGGCGATGCCGGGAAAGCGCAATTCAAGAACCGCCGACAAGCCGCCCAGCACCAGGCCTTCGAGCAGCGCGTAGATGGGCGCGGTCACCGGCGACCACTCCTTCTTGAAGGTGGTAACGATGGCGCAGATAAAGCCGCCGATCAATCCCAGCATCATGAGCGGCGACACACTGGTCATATCGTGGCCGGGCAGAAACAGATGCCAGGTCCAGGCCGCGGTTGCAATCGAGCAGAGCAGCAGGACGCCGGTCTTGTTCACCGTGCCGTTGAGCGTCATCCTGTCGGCCGCGTCGATCATGGGGCCATATTGCGCGCCGGAAAGGTTGCTGAACGTGTTCTGGCCCAATGCCGGGTTGGATGTTTTCATGAATGCCATCGTGTTATCTCCCTGTCGCTTATGCCGAGCAAAACCGTGCTCGGGAAGGTCGCCTGAGCTCGAATCGCTGCTTTGATTTTAGATGCAAGGGGTGGCCTGAATGACGCAGGGCCGGGTGTGACGGGGGCGGCGTGAGGTTCCTGGTGCTAATCGCTGTCGGTAATCCTGCGCCAGGAGCCGGCGGGCTGGGAGGCGCGAGGCGTCGAGAAATCGATTCTGCTGCGCGGCAGCACGACCAGGTCGACGCGGCGGTTCTGGGCACGGCCTTCGGGGGTATCGTTGGTGGCCACGGGGTGGAACTCGGCGTACCCGGCGGCCGAAAGCCGGTCGGGGGAGATGGCCTTCAAATCAAGCAGCAGCCGGGCAATGCTGGTTGCGCGCGCGGTGGAGAGTTCCCAGTTGGAGTCGAATGCGCCGTTGTGGATGGGGATGTTGTCAGTGTGGCCCTCAATGCGCAGGTCGTAGGGAGTAGGGCCGAGCGAGGCCGCAATCTTGCGCAGCGTAGCGAGAGTCTGGGGCATGGGCGTCGCGGAGCCGGAGTCGAAAAATCCCGCTTCGCGGAGGCTGATGACCAGCCCGTCGCGGCCCATCTGGATGGAAACCGTGCGCGCCGCCACCTGGGTAGCGAGGGTCTGTTCAAGCTCGCGACGGAGGTGGTCGAGATCGTCTTTGACCTGACCGGGAGCAAGCAGGCTCTCTCCCATGACGGCATCTTTTGAGGCGGCCGGACCGTCGGCGGCGTCCAAACCGGAGCCAGCGCCCTCCTGGACTTGCCGTCCCTGAGAAAAGACTCCCATGGAGCGGAAGGCGGAATCGATAGACTGGGTGACCTGCATCTGCTTCTTCTGGTCGGCTTTGGCGAAAGCGAAGAGGACGACGAAGAAGCCGAACAGGAGGGTGATGAAGTCGGCATAGGAGACCAGCCAGCGGTCGTGCGTTACCCGGCTGCGTTGTACGCGCATTCTCATGCGGCCCTTGGCTTCTTTTCGTCGCCGAATTCGTCGACGAAACCGGCGAGCTTGACCTCAAGCATGCGTGGGTTGATGCCTTCGAGAATCGAGATCACACCTTCGAGCATCATCTCGCGGCGGCGGTGTCCGTCGCGGATGCGGATGCGCATTTTGCCGGCGAAAGGCAGGAAGAAGAGATTGGCGATGCCCACGCCGTAGATGGTGGCGACAAAGGCGACGGCAATGCCGCGGCCGACTTCAGAGATGTTGTCAAGATGCTGCATCACCTGGATGAGGCCAAGGACGGCGCCCAGAATGCCGATGGTGGGCGAGAAGCCGCCGGCGGACTCGAAGACCGCGGGCAGACGCTCCTCATTTTCCGTTGTCGAGTCCAGACTGACGCACATGATCTTGCGCAATTCAGCGGGTTCGGTGCCATCCACGGCCAGCATCAGGGTCTGCTTCAAAAACGGATCCTGGATGGTCTTAAGGTCCTCGTCCAGCGAGACGACACCGTTGCGGCGGGCCTTGTTTGCAAAGGCAACCAGCTGGACGATCAGTTGCGTATCCTGCCTGCGGGGTGCGGCAAAGATGTGGGCCATGCCGCCAAAGGCCGCCATGACCGTGGTGAGCGGGAACTGGAGAAGCACCGCACCCATGGTGCCGCCAAAGACGATGAGCGCGGCAGTCGGCTGCAGAATCTGTCCCAGGTTGCCACCCTCGATCAGCAGCCCTGCAACAATGCCGGCGATCGCTAGAACGACTCCGCCAATGCTCGCTTTATCCATGAACTGCTCCTTTGGCAACAGGACGGAAAATCACCATCAATAACAAGGTTCGACGGGGGATACCGGGCCCCGTTTGGATGCCGGACTCGGCGGCCCCGGCTGGCCAGCGACGTCGAGGCTGGCCAAAGCAACCACCTGCCCCAGGTCGCCAAAGTTGGACATCCTCCGGGCCACGTTTGCCAACAGCCTGGCCCGGTAGGCGAGTACCCGGTCCATCACCTCCGCGATCTCTTCGCGCACAATCAGCTTTTCTCCATTGATGAGGGTAAGCATGGTGTCGGGCGAGGCCTCGGCGGTCTTGATCAGGTCGCTGTTCAGTATCATGGGATTGCCGTTGAGCCGGGTAAGTTCGATCATGGCCGTCAAACTCCTCTGCTGGCGTTATCGGCAGGGGTTGGGGAAAGTTAAAGAATTAAAATCTGCGGGCCATAACTGTCCATGAGTCGGACACAAAGGCGGTGGAGATAAAGTCCCGTGGGCCAGGGCCGAAAAGGGGACCAGATGCAACGGTACCTGCACCGGAAACAGCCACCCAGGGTCAAACAGAAGATGGGGACGTTTCCGGGAATGGGCCGTAAATCCACGCATCCAACAAGGAGAATCCCATGTCCCTGGGTGTCTTGAATAACCTCTCTGCCGTCTACGCAGAGAACAACCTGAACAACAGCAACAATAGCCTGAACACCGTGCTGCAGCAGTTGTCTTCGGGATCGAAGATCAACTCCGGCGCGGACGATGCTGCCGGCCTTTCGCTGGTGGACGGCCTTCAGGCCAACCAGATGGCGCTCACCCAGTCGCAGACGAACGCCACCGAAGGCGTGGGCCTGCTGCAAGTGGCCGACGGCGCCCTCTCACAAGTGACAAGCCTGCTTAACCGGGCTGTAACCCTGGCGACCGAAGCCTCGAACGGCACCCTCAACAGCTCCCAGGACACGGCCGCCAACCAGGAGTACCAGTCGATCCTGTCGGAAATCTCGAACATCGGTTCGACGACCACCTACAACGATACGGCGGTCTTCAACTCCAACACGAACATCTACACCGGCGACTCCTCGAGCACAGGCTCATCGATCGACGATCTGAACATACGTACGCTGTCCTCCTCGAACGTGGGAGACACGGGCGGCACAATGGCTTACAGCAATGGACAGAGCAACACGTTTATCGACTTGTCGAAAAACGGCACCGATGCCACAACCGGCGATGTTCTGACAAACGGCACCTCCAGCTTGACCGTCGACTATATGGCGTCGGGCGTGGCCGGAGCTGTGGTTCAAAAGTCAACGACCATCAGCGTCGGCGGCACGACCGGCTTCGCGGACACGGCCCAAGGTATGATCAACGCCATCAATGCGGCTGACCTGGGCGTTACTGCGACTTTCACAACGGCGGCCCAGGCTGGAACGCAGGCAGTCGCTGCGGCAGGCGCGGGTCATAGTGGCGATACCGGCATTGAGATCAATGGTCCGGGCGCTGGAGTGGGCGCTGGAACCTCGCCGGGCGCAGTGGGCACTTTGGCCATCGCAGGCGGTACCGATGATGAGACCGACGCACTCAGCGGAACGTTGAGCCTCAAGAATGCCGCCGGCGCAAACATCACCCTCACTTTGGGCCAGGCGGGCACCGACAACATGGTCAACTTGGCTGCCACGCTGACCAGCGACGGGTTCACCGTCACCAACAACCTCACGGGAGGCGCGGCCGGAAACCTGGTGATTACAACGGGGAATAGCGGTCAATCGGCAATTACCGGAGCCTCGCTTACTGACGCAACCAAGGGCACGTTAACCTACACGGCCTCTTCGGCCTATTACACCGTGGGTGTCTCGACACCTGCGATCGGAGCGAATGGACTTGCGGATTCAGCCACCGGCCAGGCGGCTGTTGCTACCTTCACCTCCGACACAAACGGGAAGGGCGGTATCGCGACCATCAGCTACTCCGACAACAATGGCCAGTCGCTGAGCGCAACCGATCTGTCCAACCAGGCAGACGCAGAATCCGCGCTGACTTCGCTGAACGCGGCCATCTCCGACGTGGCGGCCCAGGACGGCTACATCGGCGCGCAGATCAACACGCTCAACTCCGTCAGCCAGGTGTTGAGCACGCAGGCTGAAAACGTGCAGTCGGCGCAAAACGCAGTGCAGGCCACCGACTACGCGTCCGCAACCTCGAACATGTCAAAGTACGAAATTCTGAGCCAGACCGGCATCTCCGCCCTGGCCCAGGCCAACAGCATGCAGCAGGAAGTGACCAAGCTGCTGCAGTAACCAGCCGGATCGCGGCGATCGAACCCGGCCGCCGGTTTAGATTAAAACGGCATCGTGCCGCAAACCAGAAAAGGGCGTCCCTGTGGACGCCCTTTTTTGCCGGAGTCAACAATTACAGCGGTTCCACAGTTGCTGTATCCCGAAGCGATGAGGCTAAGTGGCTTTTTATCAAGAAAAAGCCACCTCGGAGATCGCCAGAAGAGGCTCCAAGTACTGTGGAACCGCTCTGTCGAAATGACTCCGGCAATCGGCAGGCAACAGTCGACAAAGCACAATCGGCAGCAAAGAGTTAAAGCCGCGCCTGCCGGGAGCCGATGAAGTGGTTGCCTGTAGACCATTTTTTGGGTGAGAGCGGAGGATGGTTCCGATTTCTAATTTGCTGGAAGAGTTGAGTTTATGGCCCATCGGTTGATGAGATTTTCCCAATGGGCCTCGGCGGCCGGTGGTTCCCCGGCTGCATGAATTCACCGTGGAGGATGCGATGGGCACAGTTGGATTAAACTTCGGGTCGCCGACCAGCGGGACCGGTTTCGACGTGAGTTCAACGGTGGCGTCGATCGTGAGCAATCTGCAGAATGTGGAGACGCCCTGGAAGACCCAGTTGACGACGTTGGAGAGCCAGGACACGGCCATCTCGAGTCTGGGAACGCTGTTCTCGAACCTTTCCAACGACATCAGCTCGCTCACCGACTTCGACGGCATCATGGCGCAGAAGGAAGGCTCCAGTTCCGACGAGAATGTCCTCACGCTGACGGCGGCCAACTCCACCGCAGTGGCCGGAACACATACGGTGACGGTGACCAACCTTGCCCAGACCTCGAGCGGTTACCTTGCGCCACTGGCCAGCGCCTCGTCCACGCTCTCGGGCTCGATTACCCTGCAGGTGGGCAGCGGAGCGGCCCAGAAGATCACCCTGAACTCCTCCGACGATACGCTCTCCGGACTGGCCGCGGCCATCAACTCTTCCAATGTGGGGATTTCGGCGAGCGTGCTGACCGATGCCAATGGATCGCGGTTGAGCCTGGTTTCGGGCACTTCAGGAAGTGCCGGAGACATTATCATCAGTGCCAATTCCCTGTCTGCCGCCGTGGCCAACACGCTGAGCTACACGGGCACGGCAGCCAAAGGCTCCGTAAATGCCGGCGGCATCTTTTCGCCGGTTGGCAGTGCCGCTGACACACTCTCCAACTCGTTTTCGATCCAGGTGGGCAGCGGAACCGCGCAACCGGTTTCGATGGCTGCCGTAACTGCCGCGGAAGGCGGATCGACACTGTCGGATGTGGTGACTTATATCAACGCCAACCAAACTTCGTTGGGAGTCTCCGCCTCGGTGGTCACCAACAGTGACGGGACCTCGAGCCTGGGTCTCACGTCGCTGACGGCCGGGAGCGCCGGTAATCTCACCGTGGCCTCAACCATCTCCGACCCCGGTACGGCGCTGAGCTATACCTCGTCGGTTGCGGGTTCCAACGCCAACCTGACGGTGGACGGCATCAGCCTGACCAGCGCCTCGAACACGGTGGCCAATCTGATCCCCGGCGTGACGTTCCAATTGCTGGCGCCCAGCGCCGCTGAGTCCGACGGCAGCCTGGAACAAGTGCAGGTGGTGATCGCCAACGACAACACCGGGGTTGAGAGCTCGTTCGAATCCCTGGTCAGCGACTACAACGCTCTGGTGAGCGCCCTCAATACGCAGGAGGGGAACGACAGCTCGGGCAACGCCGAGCCGCTGTTCGGCTCGCCGACGCTGTCTCTTTTGCAGCAGCAACTCCTGGGCAGCATTAACGTTCAGAGCCCCAGCGGGGAGCTGGATTCCATCTCGTCCACCGATGGAACCACGGTCTCCGGCCAGATGTCGATCTCGGTCGGCGATGGGACCGTGGACACCTTTGTGATCGGCAGCGGGTCCGATTCCGCGGTTGCCGGGACCTACTATACCGACAACACCGACACGGGCGGCGCCACGAACGGCAACACGCTCCAGGGACTGGGGGCGGCCATTAACTCCGCCGGCATCGGCGCGACCGCCAACGTGGTCACCTCCAACGGCAGTTCCACATTGACGCTAGCTTCGCAAACCGCCGGTTCTGCCGGAACATTGGCGATTACTTCCGCTGTGACAGCCTCCAGTCCCTCGTCGGTGAGTTATACCGGCTCGGGCTATACCTCGACCACAGCCGCCACCGGTGAAATTGGACCGGTGACCAACAGCAGCGATACGCTGACCGGCTCGTTTACCCTCCAGGTCGGCAGCGGCACCGCGGAAACGTTCAACATGTCCAGCTTGTCAGACCAGACGCTCAACGGCCTGACCAATGCCATCAACAACGCCGGGCTGGGGGTTAAAGCTACGCTCGACCCCACGGGCACCTTCATCACGCTAGCCTCGACGGCTAGCGGGTCGGCGGGAGCTTTGACAGCTTCCTCGAGCCTTTTGGATCCCGAGGCCCCGACCACGACCACCCTGAATTACACCAGTTCCTCCGACATCAACAGCCTGACCTCGCTCGGGATCAGCGTCAACAACGACGGGTCAATCGCTCTCGACGCCACTTCGCTCGATTCGGTGCTGAATTCCGACTACAGCGGAGCGGTGGGCTTCTTCCAGAATGCGAACGGCTGGGGCCAGACCTTCTCCAACATGATCACCAATGCCGGGACGAGCTCCTCGACCGGCATCCTGGCGCTTGCCTCCTCTTCCAACAGCAACATTGAATCCACATTGAATGCAGAGATCAGCAAAGAAAACAGTTTGATTTCCGCGCAACAGACAAGCCTGACGGCGGAGCTGAACAGCGCCAACGAGATCATGCAACAGTTGCCCACCCAGTTGGAGGGTGTGAACGAGCTCTACTCGGCGATCACCGGCTATGACCAGAACACGAACGGGTAAGGAGTTTTCGAGCGATGGGAAGTTATCGTGAACATGCGTTGGATGGAGCGTCGGCGGTGGATCTGGTGGTGGCGCTCTATGACGGAATGATCCGCTTTCTCTATGCCGCAATTGCGGCCGTCGAGCGCGGAGACGCGGACAAACGGCGCGCCGCCGTGAAGCGGGCACTGGATATCATCATCCACCTGCAGGCGCGTCTGCGCATGGATGTAGGCGGAAGACCAGCACAGGCGCTGAGTGAGTTTTATACTTCGATTTTCGCGCAGATTCTGCAGGCCTCCCAGTCGGCCTCGGCGGCCAAATTCGAGCACACCATCGACTGCGTGAAGAACGTGCGCGATGCCTGGCGCCAGGTGGCGAGAGATCCGGAAGTGAATCCTGCCCCGCCGCAGGTGACCGCGATCTCCTCCGGGCGCGGCCTTGACGAATTCGGCATCGCGGACTACGGGATGGAGCGCACGGGGAGTTCTAATTGGAACGCATGAGGAGTGCATCCGGGGAGGGCAGAATGGGCGGCGGAGGTCACGGCGCACCGGACCCCGGGTGCGTTCAACCAGCCACGGTCAGCTCTTCTTCGAGCTGTTGCTTCTGGTAGAGGCCGGCGTAGTATCCGTCAAGCGCAAGCAATTCATCGTGCCTGCCCAGCTCCACAATCCGGCCGTGGTCGAGCACGGCAATCTGGTCGGCATTGCGCACCGTCGACACGCGATGAGAGATAAGGATCGTAGTCGAAGCCGCGGTATAGGTGCGCAACCCGCCCAGAATGCGCTCTTCGGTGTAGGTATCCACGCTGGCCAGCGCATCGTCGAGAATCAGGATGGCCGGCCGGCGAACCAGTGCGCGCGCGATGGCCGCACGCTGCTTCTGGCCGCCTGAAAGCGTGACGCCGCGCTCGCCCACGACGGTTTGAAAACCCTGCGGAAACTCCTCGAACTCCTGGCGGATATGCGCCGCCTCGGCGGCCTCCAGCAATTCCTCCGGGCTGGCCTGGGGCGCGCCGAAGGCAAGGTTCTCTCGGATCGTTTCGCTGAACAGGAAGGTCTCCTGGCTGACCATGCCGATGTTGCTGCGCAGCACGGCCAGCGGATACTCGCGGACCGGGCGGCCGTCGATCAGCAGTGAGCCGGCGGGAGACTCATACATGCGGGAGATCAGATGGACCAGAGTTGATTTTCCGCATCCTGTGGGGCCTACGATCGCCAGGCTGGAACCGGCGGGGATGCGCAGGGAGACGTCATGGAGCACGGGAACGTCGCCGTAGCTGAAGTTCAGGCCGCGGAATTCTATCTCGCCCTTCAGCACGGTGTCAGCGGCCATCGCGGAGTCGGCGTCGTCGTCGTTGATAGCGGGTTCAGCCTTGAGCAGCACGTCCACACGCTTGACTGAAGCGGTGCCGCGCTGGAAGATGTTGATCACCCAGCCTACGGCGATGATGGGCCAGATGAGCATGATCATGTAAGTGCTGAAGGCCACGAACTGGCCCACATTGATGCGGTGTGAGATGACAAGGTGGCCGCCGGCAAGCAGGGTGATGATCATGGAGATGCCGAGCACGAACTCGAGGGTTGGCCACAACATGCCCATGAGCTGCACCAGGCGGAGAGCGCGGCCGATGTACTCGCGGTTGAGCTTCTCGAAGAGGCTGATTTCAGAATCTTCGCGGGCAAAGGCGCGCACCAGCCTGGCGCCGGAGTAGTTTTCCTGGGCCTGCGCGGAGATGTCGGAAAAGCTTGCCTGAATGCGCTCGAAGCGGGTGTGGATGCGGCTCCCGAAGTACTGCACCAGGATGCTGGCCAGCGGCATTGGCGCCAGCGCCACCAGCGTGAGCCAGGGGCTGATGCGGAGCATGAAGACAAGCGCGAATACGCTCAGGAAAAGGGTGTTGGCGCTGTACATGAGGCCCGGGCCCAGCAACATGCGCACGGCATTCAGGTCGTTCGTCATGCGGGCCATGATGTCGCCGGTACGGTAGCGCTGATAAAAGCCCGAGTCCTGTTGCTCCAGCTTGCGAAACAGATCGTTGCGGAGATCGAATTCGATGTCGCGCGAGATGCCGATCAGAATCCAGCGCTGTGCGTAAAGAAAGACGCCCTTGGCCAGCGAAATGGCCACCAGCAGACCGGCGAAGATCACTACCTGCTGGTGCGTGGTCCCCTGCTCGATCTTGTTGATCGCTCGGCCCAACACGCCGGGAAACTGCACCCAGATGGCATTCGTGCAGACGCAGGAGAGCGTGCCCCACACGTATCCCCAACGGTAGCGGCGCATGTACTTGAAGAGCGGGGCCAGATCGCGCAACATGACCTAATTGTATCGGGAATTGGGGCGCGGGCAGGGGCGCCGGGAAATTCCCTCCAGATCGTGGCCGGATTCGAGAGACTTTCCCGTGAAATTCGAATCACTGCATTTAGGTTGGGGTGCGCAGCAACAGGTAGCCGCCCACCAGCGCAAAGAGCAGGTCGGAGGACCAGGCGGCAAGAGCGGCGGGCAGATAGTTTACGTAGCCCATGGCGCCGAAGAGCCCGTCCACCACCCAGTAAGCGAGAGCCACGGCGATAGCCACGGCGATGGCGGTAAGCGAACCGCGGCGGCCCATGGAAAGTGCGAATGGAATAGCCAGTACGGCCATCACAATGGCGACCAGGGGGTAGGCGAGTTTGTGCCACAGCGCAACGCGGAGCCGCATGGTGTCAAAGCCGCTCTGGCGCAGGTCGCGGATGTAGTCGTCGAGCTGGCTGAAGTTCATCTCCTGCGATTGCAGGTTTTCCTTGGTGAAGTAGCCGGGGTCTTCGTGAATCTCTGAAAGCGTGGTTTGCCTGAACTCGCGATAGGCCCCGGGTTCCGCGCCAATCATGTCGCGCACCCAGCCGTCCTCGAAGCGCCAGGAGTCATTCGCCGGATCCCAGGACACGCGAGCGGCGAAGATGCGCCGGGTAAGCGAGAAGGTGGACGGATCGAACTCGAAGACCGAAAGATTGGCAAACTCCTTGCGGTCGGGATCGAAGAATTCGTAGTAGAAGATGCGGCCGGGCTCTCCGGGGCGCGGCTGTCCAAAGATCCAGTTGTGCTCAGGATGCAGCACGGTCTGCGGCGGCTTGCCTTTGATGATGTTGCGCAGCGCCTCCTGCCTGCGATTGGCCTGGGGAAGATAGTACTGGTCGAAAAGAAACAGGCACACTGAAAGGACGGCGGCGATGGCGACGATGGGAATCACAAGCCGGTAAAGGCTGATGCCGGTGGCCTTCATGGCAATGATTTCACTGTTGCGGTTGAGCACGCCGAAGGTGACCAGCGTGGCGATCAGCACCGCCAGCGGGGCAATCTGGTAAAGCATATCCGGGGTCAGGTTGATGAGGTAGGCACCTACGGTCGTCAGCGGAATGTGGTTGCGCAGAATGTCGCCTACCAGGTCAAAGAAGGTGAACACGAGCATGAGGAGCACAAAGCCGGTCAGCACGAGGAGGAACGTGTTGATAAACTCGCGCACCACGTATTCGTCAAGAATGCGCGGAAAGGCATTGCGATACCGGGCACGCTGAGGACGCGGCAACAGTTTACCCATAAAGCCGGTGAGGGAGACGCCGTTGTGCTTTGCCTTGCCCGCATTCTCCGGCTTTGGCGCGCGTGAAGCCCAGGCCGTAAGAGTGCTGAGAACCTGTCCGCCGCTGGCCATTTGCCAGAGCAGAAAGACGCCCGCGCCGGTAAACAGCAGGTTCGCCGACCACACCGCAAGAAAGGCCGGCACCTTGTCCTGCTTGCCCAACGCAGTGCCTGTCGAGGAGAGGAAGTAGTAAAGAAACACCAGCAGAATGGTGTAGACAAAGCCCGAGCTCTTGCCGCCTCGCCGCGAAGCCGCCCCCAGCGGCACACCCACCAACATCAGCACCAGACAGGCGGCGGGGAAGGCAAACCGATTATTCAGCTCGATGAGGTATCGCCTCGAGTCGGGTCCGCGCACGCGGTCCAGCAGGGTAGACATCGGCAAAGCGTAGATGGCCGTATCCATCCGGCCCAGGTGCACATCGCTCTGCCCACTCAGCTCCAGCGCGCGGTCCGTCGTCGAGAACGCGGAGATGTTGTATTGGTCAGGCTGGTCCTCTACCGTGTCGTGCTGCGCTCCGTTGCGCAGGCGCATCAGCAGCACCTGCGTCGAATCGCTGACCACCGTGGCCGAGGCCGCGGTGGTGATGCGCGGCGCCGAGGGGTCTGTCACATCGGCCATGAACACCTGTTCCCAATTGGAAGCGCCGGTCCCGGAGCGGACGTTCTGCACATAGAGGACAAAGTTCTTGAAGTCCTCGTAGAAGACGCGTGGCTGAATCTGGTAACTGGCCTGCGAAGTCTCCAGCGCCTGCTCCATATCGAGGATGGCCTGGTTGGCACGGGGAGCAAGGTAGAGCGAATTGGCCAGGCCCAGCAGCGTACCCCCCACGGCCACGATGGAGGAGACCCGCACGAAGTAGCCGATGCCCAGGCCGGAGGCGCGCATGGCGATGATTTCGCTGTCGGCCGCCAACCGGCTCAGTCCGAGGAGCACGCCCACCAGCACCGACATGGGAATGGTTACTCTGAACAGGTTGGGCAGCGTAAACAGGAAAATCTCCATCGCATTTGAAAACGTGGAGCTGTTACGCACGACCATCTCAAGAATGTTGGGAAGGTAGGGCATGAACAGAATGAAGGTGAAGAGCGCGCAACCTATGAGCGTGTGGGAGAGAATCTCACCGAGGATGTAGCGGGTCAGGATGCGCACAAACGGGCTCTCAAGCTAGTTTAGCCTGCCGGGGAGCTGGAAAAACAAGAGCTGCCCGGCAGACGTACAGCCGGCTTCGGCTCAGACCATGCCTGCACGCCGCTCGACTGAAACCGAACCTGCAGTTATTTTGCCGGGGCGTTCTCGTGATCCAAGTTAGCCGCTGCCAGACACTGCGTGATCTTGTCGGCAAACGGCTGCCGAAGCAACCCTGAATTCTTTTCGTGAAGGTTGCGCATCCAGAGTTGCCGGATCGTCTCTGTTGTTTCGAAGACTTTTTTCCCGTCTTTGCTCGTCAGCCAAAAGTGAATCTTTGCGTTTTCGCGCCCGGCGACGGAACCGGCGGCAATCAGCATCCGCTCCGCCACGTTGCCCGGATGCCACTCCAGCACCACGCCGTCCAGAACGAAGACGCGTGCCTGTCCAGGGGCTGCCGCCTCAATGATGTCGAACTGGGCCGCATCTTTGGCCTTCATCTCCGCGATCGCAGCTTTTTGCATCTCAAACATGTCGTAAGGGAACTTCACATCGGGAGCGATTGTGAAGGCATTCACGACGATCGCCGGTCTTTCTTCTCCACGCGCCGGCAAGAGCCCAAGGGTAAAGATAAAAAGGACAAGAATCATCCGCTTGCACATCCCGTTGCCGCCTTTCTCAACCTTCATGCGCATGGGCTTATCTCCATGCGGGAAAGAACTTTAGCACAAGTGGCCCGGAATGGGATGTGACACGCGGGAATCGGGAAGGGAAGCTAAGGAAATCAGCCCGCCGAGGTCATTGACCAGCGGCGCAAGCGGAGGCTATTGCCCAGCACGCAAACCGAGCTCAAAGCCATGGCAGCCGCGGCCAACCACGGCGTAAGCAGAATGTGGAATGCCGGATAGAGCAGCCCCGCGGCCAGTGGAATGCCAAGCAGGTTGTAGCCCACGGCCCAACCCAGGTTCTGGCGCATGATGCGCAGGGTTTGGCGCGCCAGGCCGAGCGAAGCGGGAATGGCGGACGGCTGGGTGCGCAACAGCAGTACGTCGCCTGCTTCCTGGGCCAGGTCAGCGCCCCCGCCCATGGCGATGCCGGCATCGGCCTGGGCCAGAGCGGCGGCGTCGTTGATGCCGTCGCCCACCATGGCCACGCGCTGGCCGCTCTGCTGCAGTGCGCGAATGCGCGCCAGCTTGCCGGCCGGATCGAGCCCGGCTTCCACTTCGTCAATGCCGGCCTGCGCGGCAATGGGGCCGGCGGCGGCGGCCGAGTCGCCCGTCAGCATGAGTACGCGCAGGCCTAGCCGGCGCAGGGCCGCAATGGCTGCGGCAGCATCAGGCCGCAGCGCGTCGCGGGCGTCAAACCATCCGGCTACCCCATTGTCCAGCGCCATCCAAAGACGCGTCACACCGGGGTCTGGCGCGGAAACTGCTTCCGGCAGCGAGATAAAAAACTCGTGGAACAACGCTTCATTGCCAAGCATGCAATCATGGCCCTCCACGCGGGCCGTGATGCCGCGGCCAGGAAGAATCTGCACATCTTCGGCCGGTTTCCAGGTCAAACCGCGGCTGTGAGAAAAATCCACAATCGCGTGAGCGAGCGGATGGTTCGACCGTTCCTCGACCGCCGCGGCCATCTGCAGCAAGTCGTCCTCGTCATGGCCGGCAAGCGGATGAACCGCCGCCAAGACTGGCCTGCCCACGGTGAGCGTGCCGGTTTTATCAAGAACGATCACGTCCAGGCAGGCGAGCCGCTCCAGCGCCTCACCGCCTTTAAACAAAACGCCCAGTTGCGCACCGCGGCCCACGGCGACGGTAAGCGCGGCGGGTACGGCCAGCCCCATAGCGCATGGGCAGGCGATCACCAGCACGGCAACGGTGTTTGCCAGGGCCAGCGAAAGGGAGTGCGCAACCATCAGCCATACCAGGAATGTGACGAGCGCCAGGCCCAGCACCACCGGGACGAAGATGGAACTGGCGCGATCGGCCAGGCGCTCCATGGGCGCGCGCGAGCCTTGAGCCTGCTCCACCATGCGGGTAATCTGCGCCAGCACCGTCGCCTCGCCCAGCGACTCAGCTTTGCAAGTCACCGCGCCGTCGTAGTTCAGCGACCCGGCCAGTACGCGGCCGCCAACCTCGCGCGCCAGTGGAGTGGGCTCGCCGGTCAGCATCGATTCGTCCACCGTGGTGCGGCCTTCGAGAATCGTGGCGTCCACCGGAAAGCGCTCGCCGGGAAGAACCAGAATGCTGTCTCCCGGTTTGACTTCAGCGAGCGGCACAACCATCTGCACGCCGTCCACCATGCGGCGGGCCGTCACGGGGCGCAACCGCGAAAGCGAATCGAGCGCGGCCAGAGCGCGGCGTTTGGCGCGCGCCTCCAGCGCTTTGCCCAAAAGCAGAAAACCCACAATCAGCAGAACGGCGTCATAGTAGACTTCGCGGCCGGGCGCGGGCCACACAGTGGCATAGGCCGAGTAGGCAAAAGCCACGCTCGTGCCCAGGCCCACCAGCGTGTTCATGTTGGTGGCGCCGTGGCGCAGGGCGCGGATGGCGCTCAGATAGATGCCGCGGCCGGCCCAGGCCACAACCGCCGCCGTCATCACCAGGAGCAGCCAACGCAGAAGCGCCTGCGGCAGCGCATAGAAGGAAGGCAAGAGGCGCATCATGCCGTGGTCCAGCGCACCCATCCGCGCTCCGAGCGGCATGGCCAGCAGCATGGCCACGGCCCCGGCAACCAGCGTGGTCACAGCTTTGCGGGCCGACTCCGCGGTCCGATCCCGGCCCTCTGCGCCGGCATCCGATTCACCGGGACGCGGAAGAACCGCGTCGTAGCCCGCGCCGCGAATGGCGTCGACCAGTTGCTGCGGCGCCGCCGCTGCGGGATCGAACACCACGCTGGCGCGATGGGCCATCAGGTCAACGTGCACCGATTCCACCCCGGCGGTGGCGCGCAGCGCTTCTTCCACATGATGCTGGCAGGAGGCGCACGTCATGCCCAGCACGGGCAGAGTCACCGATTCTGTCGCGGGCCCCGTCACTTATTGCGTCCGATGCGCTGGATAGCCGGCTTTGGCGAGAGCCGCAATCGCAAGGTCAACCGGGGGCGGCTCCACGGCCGAGGTTAGCCGCGCCGCTCCCACGCGCACCTCGTTCACGGCCACGCCCTCCACCGATGCCAGCGCCTGGCCGGCGCGGCGAACGCAGGATCCGCAGTGCATTCCATCGATTTGCAGTGTGAATTCCGACATTTTCTTGTCCTCGTCTAGGTTTGATGATAGCCGCGTGAGAGGGATTCGCGCGCCGATCTGCTGATGCCAAGTGCTGTTGCGGGTTAGGCCGGTAGACGAACTATCGTAGAGTGTTCTCAGTACAGGTGGATCCATGCAGAGAGAGTTTCCTCAAGTCCCGCTGGTGGGCGTGGGCGCGGTGGTAGTGGACCAAGGGCGCGTGCTGCTGGTGCGGCGCGGAACCGAGCCGCTGAAGGGGCATTGGTCGCTGCCCGGGGGCCTGCTTGAGGTGGGTGAATCGCTCATAGACGGGGTGGTGCGTGAGGTCAGGGAGGAAACGGGCCTTCTTGTTGAACCGATGGAACTCGTGGAGCTTCTTGACCGGATTCATCGCGAGGGCGATCGGGTTCGCTACCATTACGTGATTGCCGATTACCTGTGCCGCGTCACCGGAGGGAGCCTTATGGCCGCATCCGATGCCGACGCCGTGCGCTGGGTCGAGCATGCGGAGTGGAACAGCCATAGCGCGCTCAAAATTGACCAGGTTACGGTGAGAGTGATCGAGAAGGGCCGGCAAAGAGCACTCATCCTGATGAACAAAGAACTGGAGGGCAAGTGAAGCTGTCGAGAAAGTGGTGGTGGTCAGGAGCGACTCTATGGGCGCTGGCGCTGGCTGCAGGCATTGGATTCTGGTTGCGGCCGGTGAGCTGCTTCAATGAAGCTACCTATCTAAAGGAAGCTCTCACGGGAGTCGAAAATCGTACCGTGACGGTCGAAGGCCGCAGCATGCATTACGAGGCCGAGGGGCCAGCCGCCGGTCCCGTGGTGGTGTTGGTGCACGGACTGGGAGGACGCGCCGAAGACTGGCTGAACCTGGCGCCCTATCTTGCCCGCGCAGGATTTCGCGTGTACATGCCCGATCTGTTCGGGTATGGACGCAGCGAAAAGCCCGCGGACTTCTCCTATTCGGTGCGCGACCAGGCCGGCGCGGTTGTGGCCTTTATGGACGCAATCGGATTGAAGCAGGTGGACCTGGGCGGGTGGTCGATGGGCGGCTGGATCGTGCAGATCGTCGCTCGTGAACATCCAGAGCGGGTGAGCCGGCTGATGCTGTTTGACTCAGCGGGCATCTACGCAAAGCCAGACTGGGATACCAACCTGTTCATGTTCAAGACCCCCGCGCAACTTAACCAGTTGGAAGCTCTGCTGACACCGCATCCGCAACGGATTCCAGGCTTCGTCGCGCGGGACCTTCTGCGCCGTTCAAACCAGCAGACCTGGATCATTCAGCGGGCTCTGGACACCATGCTCACCGGCGGGGACGCGACCGATGCCCTTTTGCCGCAGTTAAAAATGCCGGTGCTGATTTTGTGGGGGAAAGAGGATCGCATCACTCCGCTCGAACAGGGGATGAAGATGCACAGCCTGGTTCCGGATTCCAAGCTGGAAGTGTTTGCCGGATGCGGGCACCTGGCGCCGGGACAATGCACCGCGGAGATGGGGCCGGTGGTCGCGCGGTTTGTTCAACAGTGAGGAGAGAAGACATTCGGCAAAGCAGGACCGCGGGTCGGGAGACCGAAAACAGACCAGGTTTCGGTTGAGCTTGAAGCCGGGAGACGGTTAAGTCTCCCGGCAGTTCTTGCTTTGGGAGGGCTTGATCTTAGGGAACGATGTTCACGGTAAGGTTCATGTCCACCGGGACGGCTTGCTTGTCAACGGTCCCGGGCTTGAAGCGTGAATTCTGGATTGCGTCAACGACGCGCGCATCCCAGAAGGGGTTGCCTGACTTGACGACCTTGACGTTGTGCGCCTGGCCGTTGCTGTCAACGGTTAACGAGAGGCCGATCTGGGATTCCGCGGGGGAGATGGATGATTCCAGACCGTTTGGGGTATCAATGTAGACGGATCCAAGAAGGACAGGAGCAACCAGACCGGTGCTTACGCGAAGGTTCTGGGTTGGGACAGAGGCGTCGTCCGGGGAAGTGCTGGCATTCGCCACTGCGGGGATGAGGATTGACGAGAGCATGAGAGAGCTTGCAAGGATAGAACGCATGTTTTACCTCCTTGTGGTCGATTGTGACCGTTACTATCCTGACACGAATCGAATACGATTGTCAAAACTATTCTATTAATTACACTTTTTCAATAAATTACAGCGGAAGAAAACCTCTTATTGTGGATTTCGTGTTAATTTCTTGAATGTTTTCCACAGGGACTGCCCGATCCTGCTGCACCCTTTGGATTTGCGGGGTTCCCATGACCGCGCACTGCAAGGAAAACCGCGTCGGCGCGGAGGAAAAGCCAGCCTGGGTGTCTCAAGACGTCGCTGTGTGTCAGCGGAGGAACAGGGAGAGGATTTTTAGATCTGCACCAGGGCTACGACATCGGCGGGGGTGAGCGCGATCGCGTCGGCCTGCGCGCACTCCTCCGCCGTGCCGTAGCCCCATCCGGCGGAGATTGAGCGAAGCTGGTTGGTGTGCGCGGCCTCGATGTCGAAGCTCCGGTCGCCAACCATCCATGTGGTTTCGCGGCTCAGGGAGCAATCGCTCAGGATCTTTCCCAGCAGGTCTCGCTTGCTGTGGCTTGCATACTCCGCTTTGTCGCCATAAATAGCGGCGAACAGCGGCGAAAGCTCGAAGGCGTCCAGGATGCGGATGGCAAAGGGCTGGTGCTTTGAGGTGCACACGTAGAGCGGGAATCCCTGTTGATGAAGTTCGACGAGCATCTCCCGGACGCCGGGATAGACGGAGTTGTTCCGCCATCCTTCGCGGTCATAGCAGGCACGGTAGTCGCGGGCCAATGCCGACCGCTCGTCATCGCTTCCGTTGGGCAGCAGCTCCACGACCCACTCCCCCACCGGCGGCCCGATGAATCGGTCGAGCGGCCCAGGATCGCTCATGCCGCGGGCGTCCAGCACTTTTTTAAGGCAGCCGAGGATGCCGGGTTTGGAATCGGTGAGTGTTCCGTCCAGGTCGAAGATGAGTGCCGGCTTGTTCAGGGGCATAGCTTGAGTTTCTCAGAGCGGGGCAGACACACTAAAGGCAAGAGGGGCGCTGCTTGCGAGAACAGCGCCTGTTTGTCGCGAGGGAAAATCAGACGAGGTTACACTTTCACCAAAGGATGCGCCGCATAATGCAGCAGTACGGCGACGGCGCAACTGGTGAGCCGGGTCTCCGCCGAATCCGCACGGCTGGTCAGGATGGTGGGCACGCGGGCGCCGAGAACGATGCCTGCCAGTTGCGCGCCACCCAGGTACTCAAGCTGTTTGGCCAGCATGTTGCCGCTCTCGAGGTCGGGCACCACCAGGATGTCGGCCTGGCCTGCAACCGGCGAAACCAGCTTCTTGATGGCCGCGGCCTTCATGCTGACGGCGGTGTCAAAGGCCAGCGGCCCGTCGAGAATGCCGCCGGTGATCTGGCCACGATCGGCCATTTTGCACAGCGCGGCCGCGTCGAGGGTGGACTTGATCTTGGTATTCACCGTCTCGACCGCGGAAAGCAGCGCAACCTTGGGTTCCGCGATGCCGAGCGCGTGGGCCAGATCTATGGCGTTCTGCACGATATGGATCTTGTCTTCAAGCTCGGGAGTGATGTTGATGGCCGCGTCGGTGATGAGAAGCGTGCGCTCGTAGGCCGGCGTGTCCATGATGAAGACGTGGGAGATGCGGCGGGCGGTCCGCAGCCCGGTGTCGCGATGCATGGCGGCTTTCATCAGCTCGTCGGTGTGCAGGCTGCCCTTCATCATGGCCTGTGCTCTGCCGGAACGGCACATGGCCACGCCGACTTCAGCGGCCTTCTGCTCGGTATCGGCTGCGAGCACGGGATAGGCGCCGATGTTGACGCCGATTTTGGAGGCCAGGGCCTTCATGTCGGCCTCAGGGCCGATCAACGTCGGCTCGATGAGGCCGGCTTCAGCAGCTTCAACCGTCCCGCGAAGGGCGACGTCGGTAAGAGGCCAAACCACCGCTGTGGTGATCGCGGGCAGACTCTTGCAGCGCTCAATGAATTTATGAAAGACATGATAATCGGCGGGATGGCTGACGAGGGGATCGACGGCAGCAGCTTCAGCCAGCGGGGCGAGATCGCTCATGTGGGTTCTCTCCTGGGCGCGCAGCTCGATGGCTGTCGAGCCATACGCATTCATTGTCGCCCTCGAGCGGGCTTGCGCATGTGCCAAAGATCACAAAGCGGGCGACTGTCTCTTATGGCGGTATGTCTTGGCCGCTTGAAACATTGTTGCGCCAGACAGGTAGAATTGCCCTGATCGGGAGCGGCGGAATGAAGACCTATAAGATTGCGCTGGTGCCGGGCGACGGCATCGGGAAGGAAGTGGTGCCGGCCGGGCGGCAGGTGCTGGATGCGCTCGCGGCGGTAGAGAACTCCTTCGCCTTTGAATTTGAAAGCTTCGGCTGGGGCGGCGACTTTTATCGCCAGCATGGCGAGATGATGCCGGACTCCGGTCTTGAAGCGCTGAAGGGCAAGGACGCCATCCTTTTTGGCTCGGCCGGAGACCCGGACATTCCCGACGACATCACGCTATGGGGCCTGCGCCTGAAGATCTGCCAGGGTCTGGACCAGTACGCCAATGTGCGGCCGACGCGGATTCTTCCCGGCATCGACGCGCCCCTCAAGCGTTGCCGGGCGGAGGATCTTAACTGGGTGGTCGTCCGCGAAAACACGGAGGGCGAATACTCCGGCGCAGGCGGACGGGTGCACCGGGGATTTCCGATGGAAGTGGCAACGGATTTGTCGGTGATGACGCGTGCGGGCGTGGTGCGCATTCAGCGTTACGCGTTCAAACTGGCCCAGTCGCGGCCGCGCAAGCTGCTCACCGTGGTGACCAAGAGCAATGCACAGCGACATGCCATGGTGATGTGGGACGAAATTGCCCGTGAAGTGGCGAAGGAGTTCCCGGATGTGCAGTGGGACAAGGAGATGGTGGACGCGGCGACGGCGCGCATGGTCAACCGGCCGGCCTCGCTTGACACGATCGTGGCCACCAACCTGCATGCCGACATTCTCAGTGACCTGGCCGCGGCGCTGGCCGGCAGTTTGGGCATCGGGCCCACGGCCAACATCAATCCCGAGCGCGTGTACCCCTCCATGTTCGAGCCCATTCACGGATCGGCCTTCGACATCATGGGCAAGGGCCTGGCGAATCCCGTGGGCACCTTCTGGACCGCCGCGATGATGCTGGAGCACCTGGGAGAGACCGATGCCGCGCAGCGCCTGATGAAAGCCGTCGAGAGTGTTACGGCAAACCCCAGCCTGCACACGCGTGACCTGGGCGGCACGGCGATGACCGCCGATATCACCGCGGCCGTCTGCGCTGAGATTTCAGCCACTTCCAGGCGCCGGTTGGCCACTGCGTGAGGCCGCCGGAAACAATGTCAGAGGTCGAAGCGCGCGTGGTCCGCAAGCTGCGAATCCGCATTCTTCCGTTCGTGATGCTGCTGTACTTCGTCAGCTTTCTCGACCGCGTGAATGTGGGCTTTGCAGCCTTTAGCATGAACAAGGCCATCGGGCTCACGCCGTCGGTGTTCGGCTTTGGCGGCGGCGTGTTTTTTCTCGGCTACGTTCTCTTCCAGGTGCCCTCGAATCTGATTCTGCTGCGCGTTGGCGCGCGGGTGTGGATTGCGCGCGTGGTGGTGGCGTGGGGACTGGTGTCAGTGGCGTCAGCGTTCGTCTTCGGACCTGTCAGCTTTTGCGCGCTGCGCTTCCTGCTGGGGCTCGCGGAGTCAGGATTCTTTCCCGGAACGCTGCTCTATCTCAGCCTCTGGTTCCCTGCCCGGCACCGGGCTGTGGCCATTGCCGCGTTTATGGCCGCCGCACCACTGTCCACGGCCATTGGCTCGCCCATTTCCGGCGCGCTGATGGAGCTACCTAAGCTGTTCGGCCTGATGAACTGGCAATGGCTCTACATTCTTGAGGCGCTGCCGGCCATCGTGCTCGGCTTGCTCACGCTGGCGGTGTTAACGGACAAGCCCACGGACGCCAAATGGCTCGACGCAGAAGAGCGCGGCTGGCTGGCGTCAACGCTGGAGCGCGAGGGCGCTGAGAGCCGTTCGCGGGGGGGCAAAACCGATCTGCCAGGCGGAGCCGTGTGGGCGGCCCTGCGCGATCCGCGCGTGCTGGCGCTGGCGTTTGTGTATACCGGAGGCTCCGCGGGGCTTTACGTGCTGGGGCTGTGGTCGCCGCTCATCCTGGCGCAGTTTGGTTATTCGGCGTTAACCATCGGCTGGCTGAACTCAGCGCCCAGCTTTCTGGCCGTCGCCGCGATGATCGTCTGGGCGCGCCATTCCGATCGCACCCTGGAACGCACCTGGCATGTGGCGCTTCCCTCGTTCGCCGCGTGCATCGGCTGCGTGTGGGCCGGAGGCTCGGCCGCGGCATTGAGCGTGATTCTGGCGCTGGCCCTCGTGAACGTGGGCGTGAACGCAACCAAGGGTCCCGTGTGGGCCATGCCCAGCATCTTCCTCACCGGCGCCAGTGCCGCCGCCGGCATTGCCATCATCAACTCCATGGGCAACCTGGGCGGATTCGTGGGTCCACTGCTGGTGGGATGGCTGAAAGACAGGTGGGGCAGTTATGCCGGCGGGTTATACATGGTGGGCGGCCTGCTGGGTGCAACCGGGATCGTGGTTGTTTTGATGAGCGGATTCACAGAACGGAAAGCGCCGGCGCAGGTGAACTCCTAAAGCCTGCCGCTTGCTGCTCGCTTCACCTTGCGCACCTGTCCCGCAGTGAAGGCTCTCCCCGCCTGAAGGCTGAACTCGAAGCGCATGTTGCTGCGTACGCGGTACACGAGCACCGGCCGGAAGCAGGCAATGCAGGTTCCGCCTGGGTGGCGAACGCTGGGGAAGACAATGCCGTCGGAGCCGCGTTCACAATCTCGCTGTATCGAACACCGTAGAGCAACTCGTGCACGCCGATCCCGGCCAGCAGGCCTTGCTCGCCCAGCAGGCGCGCGTTGGTCGCCCCGTCCAGTTCCTGGAGCGCCTGCACTTCGCTCGCATCTTCGGCAAGCTGTGCCGCCGGCTTCCACATCTATTTGCTTTGCCCCGGATCCTCTTTTCCGGACCCCGCGCAAGCTGCTATGCTCTTTCCGCGCAGAAAAGCGATTTAGGCGAGGGGGATAACCATCATGTGGTTTCTAGGCATGGATGTGGGGACGGGCGGGACACGGGCCGTGGTGGTGGATGCGGCAGGCAAGATGATGGGTACGGCCTCCAGCGCCCATGCGCCGTTCCGGGCTGAGCATCCCGGCTGGGCCGAGCAGGACCCCGAAGACTGGTGGCGCGCCGCACAAGAGGCCATCCGCGGGGCGCTGGCCGCCACGCCGCAGCCCCGGCAACCGATTGCCGCCATCGCGCTCACCGGCCAGATGCATGGCGCCGTCATGCTCGACGAGAACGGCGCGGTGCTGCGCCCTGCGCTGATCTGGTGCGACACCCGCACGCAGCCGGAGTGTGACTGGCTGACCGAGCGCATTGGTTATGACCGGCTGATCGAGCTCACCTGCAACCCGGCACTGCCAAACTTCACGCTGACCAAGCTGCTTTGGGTCAAGAAGCACCAATCGGAGATCTTCGCCAAAATCCGCCACGTGATGTGTCCCAAGGACTACGTGCGCTATCGCCTCACGGGCGAGTTCGCCATCGACGTGCAGGAGGCGTCGGGCACGCTGTTGCTCGACGTGACGCATCGCTGCTGGTCGCGCGAGGTGGCCGAGGCAGCCGGCATCAGCGAAAGCTGGCTGCCGCGCGTCTTTGAGTCGCCTGAGATTTGCGCGCGCATCAGCGCTGAGGCGGCGGGACTCACGGGGCTTAAGGAGGGTACGCCGGTGGCCGCCGGAGCGGGCGACCAGGGCGCGGGCGCGGTGGGCATGGGCATCCTGCAGCCGGGTTCGGTGTCGGCCACGATCGGCACCTCGGGGGTGGTGTTTGCCGCCACCGCCAAGCCGACAAAAGACCCCAAGGGGCGGCTGCACACCTTTTGTCACGCGGTACCCGGCTTATGGCATGTGATGGGCGTGACGCAAAGTGCAGGATTGAGCCTGAGCTGGCTCAAGGAGACATTTTTTGCCGGGCAAAGCTACGACTCACTGAACGAGGCAGCTGGGAAGATCCCGGTCGGCAGCGAGGGCCTGGAATGGGCACCCTATCTGCTCGGCGAGCGGACGCCGCACCTGGACCCGGAGGTACGCGCGGCCTTTGCGGGCATTGGCGCGGAACACACGGCGGCCCACTTTGTGCGTGCCGTGCTTGAAGGCGTCGCCTACTCCCTCGAGGACACGTTTACCTTGTTTGCGGAGCTTGGAATTCCAGTGAGCGGCATACGGCTGGGCGGCGGCGGCGCGCGCGGAGCGCTGTGGCGGCGGATTCAGGCCGGAATCTATGGTCACGCGGTCGAGGTGCTCACGGCCGAAGAGGGCGGCGCCTTTGGCTGCGCGCTCATGGCCGGCGTAGGTGCGGGACACTGGGCCCATCTTGACGAGGCCTGCGCCCAGGCGATCGAGGTGGCCGAGCGGGTCGAGCCGGACCCGGCGGATGTGGCCGCTTACAAGGCCGGATACGCCGCGTGGCGCAAGCTCTATCCCGCACTGCGGAGCCTTCGATAGGTAAACGTTAATTAGAGATTGACGGAACAGGCTGTCTGCCATGAGGATTCCTCAGTGAGGATTCGTTGATGAGTGATCTTGTCGAACAGGTGGCTGTGCAGCAGCAACGCAATGTGGCAGTCGATGCCTATCGCGGCCTCGTGATGCTGCTGATGATGGGCGAGGTGATGCACTTTGCCGGTGCGGCAGCAGTTTACCCCGGCAGCACATTCTGGCACATTCTGGGTTACAACCAGACCCATGTGCAGTGGACGGGCATGAGCCTCCACGACACCATCCAGCCCAGCTTTACTTTTCTGGTCGGCGTGGCGCTTCCCTACTCGGTCAGGAGCCGGCAGCGCAAGGGCGAGAGCTTCAGGCACATGCTTCTGCATACCATGTGGCGCAGCCTTGTTCTCATCGCGCTCGGCATCTTCCTGCGGTCGACCAACAGCCCGATGACGAACTTTACGTTCGAAGACACGCTGACACAAATTGGCCTCGGCTACACGTTTGCCTTTCTGCTTACCTTTGTACGTCCTCGCTGGCAGTGGATCGCCTTTGGAGGCATCCTCTTCAGTTATTGGCTGGCGTGGGCGCTCTATCCGGCGCCGGGCGCAAACTTCGATTGGGCCGCCGTGGGCGTCCCTCCCGAATGGCACCAGCATCTGTTCACCGGCTTTGCCGCGCACTGGAACAAGAACAGCAATCTCGGCCAGGCCTTCGATGTCTGGTTTCTGAATCTGTTTCCGCGCCCCAGCCGCTTCCTCTACAACCAAGGCGGCTATCTTACGCTCAGCTTCGTTCCCACGCTCGGCACCATCCTGCTGGGAGTGGCGGCGGGGCGCTGGTTCCACGACTCGGCGCCGAAGATCCCCGTGCGCAAGTTTCTGCTGGCGGCGGTGCTGTTATGCGCGGCCGGCCTGCTGCTCCACTTCACCGGAATCTGCCCCATCGTCAAGTCCATCTGGACGCCCGCATGGACGCTGTTCTCGGGCGCCGTGTGTTTCCTTTATCTGGCCGCATTCTCCTGGGTAGTCGACGTCAAGCAGCATCGCGGCATCGTTTTTCCGCTGGTGGTGGTGGGCATGAACTCTATAGCGGCCTACGTGATGGCGGAGATATGCCGGAATTTTGTCGAGAGCAGTTTCCGCATCAATCTCGGCCCCGGGGTGCTGAACTGCCTGGGCCCGGGGATGGAACCGACAGTGGTAGGCGTCCTCACCATGATCGCGTACTGGGTTTTTCTTTTCTGGATGTTCAGGAAGAAAGTCTTCGTGCGCATCTAGAGCCTGTGCTTGCAGCGACCTCGGGGAATGGAACGGAGCCGATTGAGCGTGTTTGAACTGACGGGACAGACGGCGATTGTGACCGGAGCGGGTACGGGCATAGGCGAGGTGATTGCGCATCGGCTGGCGGCTGCCGGAGCCAGGATAGCGGTGGCCGACATTGACGTGGTGGCGGCCACGGCAGTTGCTGAGAAAATCGGCAACGGCGCCTTTGCCCTGGTGCTGGACGTGACCAGTCCCAAACAGGCGGCGGCGGCCGTGGCAAGGGTCATCGACACGACCGGATCGCTTGAAATCCTGGTGAACAATGCGGGCATCGCGGGGCGCGCCGCACCTATCTGGGAGCAGTCCGACGACGACTGGCACAAGGTGATGAACCTCAACATCAACGGTCCGTTTTACATGTGCCGCGCTGTGCTGCCCCACATGCGCAACAAGAACTATGGGCGCATCGTGAACATTGCGTCGATTGCCGGCAAGGAGGGCAATCCCAACATGGTGGCCTACTCCGCGTCGAAGGCAGCCGTCATCGGGCTTACCAAGTCAATTGCCAAGGAAGTGGCGACCGAAGGGATCTGCATCAACGCGGTGTCGCCGGCCGTCATCCGAACCAAGATTCTGGAACAGCTGACGCCGGCGCAGGTGGACTACATGGTGGAGCGGATTCCAATGAAGCGCACCGGCCGGCCGGAAGAGGTTGCGGCCGTGGTTCACTTCCTGGCCAGCCGCGACGCCTCGTTCGTCACCGGCCAGTGCTACGACGTGAGCGGCGGACGCGCGACCTACTGAGCGGCGAAGCTGACCTGAAAGTCAGCAAACACAAATCCGTCGCGGTTGACGATCTCACCGGTTTCAAGGCCAAGCGGAGCCTTGAACGTGGGCCCGGCGTAGACACAGGTGTGGAACTCGCCGCGCTCGCCGCATGGGTCGATTCCCGATCGCAGATCGCTCAACAATGCGCTATCGAACTCCCGGCCTGCGAAGGTTGCCGGGAGTTGCTTTGTGTCCACGCAGGCGATGCGCGCGCGCAGGCCGCCGGCGATCATGGCGCGGGCCAGCGCATCAGTTGGAATCTGCCAAAGAGGAAACAGCGGTTCCAGACCGGTGGGCTTGAGCTGGGCCTCGCGATAGGCGCGCACGTCGGGTAAAAACAGGTCGCCGAAGGCGAACGCATCGATCTTCTCGTCGACGGCCCGCCGGCAAACCTCGGCCATGCGCTGCTCATAAATCTCGTTCGAGCACGGCCACGGCAGGGGCACAATCCACAGCGGCAATTCGGCCGCGCGGGCCTGAGCCTCCAGCACCAACCGCCGCGTTCCGTGCATTGCGACGCGGTCGAATGCCTCATTGATCGTCGTAAGCAGGCCGCAAATCTCGATCTCCGGATCGCGGCGCAGAAAGTGGAGCGCCCACGCGCTGTCTTTGCCGCTGCTCCATGACAAAAGCACGCGCTTCATGGTTCTAATTCTAATTCAGCGTCAATTCCGCATGCAGCGGCGTGTTCTCGCTGGAGTCGCCGACCAGAATCACAAACCTGCCGGGATCGATGGTCCACTTGTGCGCGGATTCGTCCCAGTAGCTGAAAGCGCGCGCATCCAGGTCCAAGGTTATGTGCTTCGTTTCGCCGGGAGCGAGACGGACCTTGGCAAACCCTTTGAGTTCGCGCTCGGGACGCATGGCCTTTGCCGACGGATCGGAAACGTAGAGCTGGGCCACTTCTGCGCCCTCCACGCTGCCCGTGTTGGTGACATCGAAACTCACCGGGACCGTCGAACCCGAAGCAGCGGTTGCCGGCGCCTGCAGATGGTCGAAGCCGAAGGAGGTGTAGCTGAGACCAAATCCAAAGGGGAAGAGCGGATGCTTGCCTTCAGTGGTCCAATAGCGGTAACCGACCATCAGTTTGTCACCATATTGAATGTGGGTCATGGTGTAATCGAGCGGGTTGCCATTGTCTCCGATCGTGTGCAGCGTCGTGTCACCACCGGCAACGCCGTAGTAGTAAGGCGCCGAGGGACTGTCTTGCCATGCCCGGTCGAAGCTGATGGGCAGTTTGCCCTCGGGATCGTGCTTTCCGAAGATGACCTCGGCAACCGCCGTTCCGCCTTCCTGGCCGGGATACCAGGTGTGCAGCAGCGCGGGCACCTTGTCAATCCAGCGGCGCACATCCATTCCCCCGCCGCCGGTCAGCGTAACGATGGTGTGTGGGTTGGCAGCGGCAACGGCTTCCACTAACGCATCCTGGCCCCACGGCAGCGTGAAGGTGCGGTCGTGTCCCTCGCCTTCGGTCGCCGGATCGAAGCCGATCGCCAGCACCACCACATCGGCGAGCGAGGCGAACTGTTTTGCGTCCGCCGAAACCAGGTCAGGCTCATACGCCAACCCAAATCCGAAGCGGGAGCCCGCGGCGCGAGGCAGATAGTCGGCCCGCAGGCTAACGCTTTGGCCGGCCGCGAGATCGATTGACGTGTATTGCGGCACTTGCCCTTCGGCGTGCACCTGGTCAAGAAGCTGCTTGCCATCGACAAAAACCTTGAACGCATCTTCACCCGAGCCGGCGGCAATCAGCAGGTACTTGCCCGCCTGGCCGGCCTTGTAAGCCACCGTGTAGCGAATGCTGCGCGGTGTGGGGTCCTCCGGACCCCACTGGTCGGGCTTCCAGTCAGAAATGCCGCGGCGCGCCGCGACCACAGGCGTCCCGGTAAAGTCGCGGCTGGGAAAGGTCTCCACTTTCACATCGCCGTCCCAGAGCGTCCCGTCGAAGACATCAGTCATGTCGGGTAACCCGCGGCTGTAGAGAACATGCACATTGGGTCCCAGCAGATTGGCAATGCCGGTGACCGTCGAAACGGGCTCAAAGGCAGTGGCTTCAGAGGAACCTCCGCCGCCCGGCACCGCCGGCCATGCGTCGGGACCGATGATCGCGATGGTCTTGATTTTGGCGGGGTCCAGCGGCAGCAGGTGGTCTTCATTCTTGAGCAGCGTAATGCTCTTGAGGGCCCCTTGAAGCGCGACGGCGCGGTCGGCCACCGAGTAAGTTGAATCGGCGGGGTCGAATTGAGGGCGATCGGTAAATCCGTAGCGAAGCTCGGTGCGGATCAGACGCAGCACTTTGTCATCGATCGTTGACTCCTGCACCCTTCCGTCCTTAATCGCGGGCACAAGATTTTTGGCATTCATGAAGCGCGGGCTGGGCATCTCCAGGTCGAGACCGTTGTTGGCCGCGGCCACGCCGTCATAGGTGGCGTCCCAGTCCGACATCAGCACCCCTTTGAAGCCCCAATCGCCTTTGAGAACCTTCAGGTTGAGGAACTCGTTCTGCGTGGCGTGGACGCCGTTGAGCAGGTTGTAGGAGTTCATGACGGCATCCACATGGGCTTTGGTCACAGCGGCTTCAAAGGCGGGAAGATAGATTTCACGCATGGTGCGCTCGTCCACGTCGGAGCTGGCGTTGTGCCGGTCGAACTCCTGGTCGTTGAGCGCATAGTGCTTCGTGGTGGCCACCACTCCCTGCGATTGAACACCCTCAATGAACGGAACCACGATGGTCGCGTTCAGGTAGGGATCCTCTGACAGGTACTCGAAGTTGCGGCCCCCGATGGGGGAACGCGCGATGTTGACGCCCGGGCCCAGCAAGAAATTCACATTGCGTGCGCGGGCATCCCTGCCCAGCCCCTCACCCAGCGTACGGGCGAAATCCGTATCCCAGGTGGCGGCCAGCGCCACACCGCCGGCATAAGCGGTGGTGGGTCCCCAGGTGCGCACGCCCACCGAGGCATCCGACATCTTGAACCGCGGCAAGCCGATGGCCGGCATGGCGTGCGTGAACATGGAGTCGACGCCGCCGATCAGTTCGATCTTCTGCTCCAGGGTCAGCCTGGCCACCATCGCCCTGGCCTGGGCCTCGATGGCGGGTGAGTCGGGTGCGGGAGCCTGGGCTTGCGCGTAACCAGAGATGATCGGCAGCAGGCAGGTGAGGAGGAGCGCGACGAACGATAGAGAGATGGCTTTTGGCAGGTTTTTCATAACCGGCAAGGGTACCGCATTGGGCGATTGCGTGTATACCCGGGTCGGACGTTGGCTACTCGTAGCGCAGGGCCTCAATGGGATCGAGTTTGGAGGCGCGGATGGCTGGGATCATGCCGCTCACCAGGCCTGTGATGACAAGAATCACCGTGGCCACAATCACCGCGGCCGGCGAAATGATGAGCTGAATGTCAGCATCCGTCGCGTTTTTTGCCAGGGCACTGTAAAACGGGATGCGCCCCACCAGCGCTGAGATCAGATAAGCCAGAGCGATGCCGCACAGGCCGCCCACCCCTGTAATCGCCAGCGCTTCCGCGAGAAACTGGACAAGAATGTGACTCCGGCGCGCGCCCAGCGCTTTTTCCACGCCGATCTCACGGGTGCGCTGCTGCACGGCCACCAGCATGATGTTCATCAGCCCGATGCCGGCAATGCCCAGCGTGAGCGACCCCACCATTGACAGCAGCACTTGCAGAGCAATCGCCAAAATATGAAACTGTGCCAGTTGCGTCATCAGATTGGCCACATAGATTGCGTTGTGATCCGATGGCTTGAAGTGGTGGGCTGCGCCCATGGTCTCGCGCAGGCTCTGCTCAACCATTTCGTGGTCGCCGCGATAGTTGAGCCAGATGCCGTCAAGGTAATGCGTGTCCTTGAGATCGCTCATGGTGTTGAAAGGGAGATAGATCTGGCGGTTGCGGTCGTCGTCGTCCCCCTCCTGCATCTTGGGGCTCAAGACGCCGATCACCGTGAAGATGACGCCGTTCATGCGGATCGACTCGCCAAGGGCCCATCCCCCGGAGAACAGCTTGGTCTTGGCCTCTGACCCGATCACGCACACATGGGCTCTCTGCTGGTCTTCGCTGCCGTTGAAGAAGCGCCCTTCTGAAGTATCAAGCTTCCAGATATTCTGAAAATTCGGCCGAACGCCATTCGCCTCCCAGCTATAGGTGTGCAAGTCGTTTTGAACGGTCACGGTATTCCACACCTCGGGCGAGATCTCGAAGATGCCTGGAACGCTGTCGGCGGCGCGGTCCACGTCGTCCATCGTAAATCGCACCCTCACGCCTGCCTTATCGCCGCCCACCTGCTGGCTGGTGCGGCCGGGAAAGAATCCGATGAGATTGGTTCCCCACTGCGCAAAGATGCTCTCGATGGCGCGATTGAAACCGGCGCCGTAGGCCAGCAGCAGCACGACGGTGGCAACGCCCCAAGCCATTCCGATCATGGTGATCGCCGTGCGGCGACGGTTGTACACCATCGCCTCCCATGCCTGCGCCAAAACATCCTTCAACATGACTGCAAATTCCCTTCGCCGCGAATGGTCAACTATTCCCCGGAGCGGTTCCCTGCCTCGTCACTCTCTCCTCAGCGCCTCAATCGGGTCCAGTGCCGCCGCCCTGCCGGCCGGATAAAGCCCCGCAACCACGCCGCACAACACCAGCGAACCAAGAGCCAACGCCGCCGACCAAGGCACCAGCCGCGGCGGGTCCCAGCCCGGCATCTTGCCTATGAGGAACACCTGCAGCAGGCCCATAAATCCGGCCGAAACCGCGATGCCCACAAGCCCGCTGATCCCCGTCAGCAACAGGCCCTCCCAGAAGAACTGGGCCAGAACGCTGCTTTTTGTGGCGCCAATCGCCTTCAGAAGTCCAATCTCCCGGGTTCGCTCGGTAACGGACACCAGCATGATGTTGATGATGCCCACGGCGCCCAATCCCAGTGTCACAATTCCCACGCCGCCCAGAAACACATCCATCGCATTGAAGATGGCGCCGATCATCTTCTCTTCCTGGATGGTGTCCCACTCCTCAAAGGCTTCTTTGAGGGCGGGGTCGAAGCCATGGCGCATGCCGATGACACGATGCACGGCGGCCACCGCCGCGGTGGCATCGCCTTTGGTTGCCGGTTGATATTGGATGGAGCTCAGCGCATTGGGATCGATATTGTCGCCTTTCATGGCGAACAGTTCCCGCATGATGCTGAGCGGGATGTAGACTTTTTGATTGTCTCCATCGTTGTTGCCGCGATTGATGGGGCCCACGCGTCCCACCACGGTAAAAGCCACGTCGTTGATGGTGATGGTTTCGCCCAGCAACGGACGGCCTGGAAACAGCAAGGTCGCGCTCTTTGAGCCCAGCACCGCGACGCGGCGCCGCTCAGCCATGTCGTCGGCGCTGAGAAACCGGCCCTCGGCCACCGGCACAAAACGCACAGCGGAGTAGTTGGGCTCCACGCCCATCACCTGGCCCGAGGTATTGGCATAGGCGCTCACCTGGAAGAGATCGCTTCGGGCCAGAAACGCCGTAACCGTGCGCAGCTGGGGCAGGGTGCGCATTTCCGCCTCGTCGCCCAGCGTCAGCTGGTAAGGCCGCATCCCCGTGTGCTGGTTGGGAACCGCGGGAATGGTGCCGTTCCACATCATCACCACGTCGTTGCCGAAGGTGGCGAGCTGGCGATGCTGTCCGGAGCGGAAGCCCTCGCCCAGACCCACCAGCACCAGCAGCGATCCCACGCCCCAGGCAATCCCGAACATGGTCAGGAAGGTGCGCAGCTTGTTCGCCATCATGGCGCGAAACACCTGGCCGAGCGTATCGTTGAAGGTTTGCATGGCAATTAGACACCGGCGAGGGTGCGCTGGTGAGTCATACGCTGAAGCCGGTCTTCCGGTTCCACATTTGGCTTGCCGCCAAGCGTTTCTGGAACCGTCCGGCAACCCGCTGCGTACTGTGCAGTGGGTGACGGCAACGCGCCACCGGCGTCTGAACCATTATCCCTTGTTTTATCGACTCTCTTTTTTAACGATCATCCGGCGTCCGCATAGGAGCGCCATTTCTTTTCAAGGGGGACTTTGTGGCCGCAGCACGCAAGAGCAAACGATTCTGGATCTGGCTGGGCATCGGCGCGGCGGTGGTGCTGCTGATAGCGGCGGTTGCCGTCGCCCGTCTGGTGAAGGGCACAACCATCGATCCCAACAAGCTGGCCAAAGTCACGCGCGGCGATGTGGCGCGTTCGGTGGTTGCCACGGGTAAAATACAGCCGATCACCGAGGTTGAAGTCAAAAGCAAGGCCTCCGGCATCGTTGAAAAGCTCTACGTCGACATCAATTACGTGGTGAAAAAGGGTCAGCAACTGGCGCAGCTTGACCAGGAGGAGATCGAGGCGGAGGTGTCTGCGCAGCGCGCCCAGTTGGAGGGCGCCGAGGCCAATGTATCCACCTTGCAGGCCAATATCGTGCAGGACAAGGTGAACGCGGCGGCGCCCGACCTGCCCATGTACAGGGCCACGCTCGATCGCAACCTGGCCATGGAAAAGCAGGGGATCGTGAGCCGGCAGGCGCTGGACGATACCGATAAGGACTACCTGGCGGCCCTCACGCGGCGCGACTCAGCCCAGGCCCAGGTCGGCGTGGACGCGGCCAAGCTGAAGCAGGCGCGAGCCCAGGTGGCACAAAGCCAGGCCAGCCTCAAGCAACTGGAAGAGCAGCTCGGCTACACCACCATCGTGGCTCCCATGGATGGCGTGATTCTGTCCCGCGACGTGGAGATCGGCGATGCGGTCAGTTCCATCCTTGTGCTCGGCTCCACGGCCACGCTGGTGATGACCGAGGGCGACACCTCCGAGGTCTATGTGCAGGGCAAGGTCGACGAAGCCGATATCGCCCACGTCTACATGGGCCAGCCCGCGCGCATCAAGGTGGAGAGCTTCCGCGATCGCCTCTTCTACGGCAAGGTGACCAAGATTGCGCCCATGGGCGTGGAGAAAGACAACGTCACGACCTTCGAAGTGCGCGTCTCCATCAACAATCCCGGCGGCGAGCTCAAGGCCAACATGACCGCCAACGCCGAGATTCTGATGGATGAACACAAAGGCGTGCTGACCGTACCGGAAAACGCCGTCATGTACGACGGCCAGAAGAATGCCTCGGTCGATATTCCCGACAAGCCGCAAAAGGACGGCATGCGCAAGATTCCGGTGCAGGTGGGCCTCTCGAACGGCGCCGTGACCGAGGTCGTCAGCGGCCTGAAAGAAGGCGACCAGGTGGTGCTGCAGCAGTGAGAGATCGCCCCACTGCGGAAACAGGGCGGACAGGCAACCTTGCAGGCTTGAACCCTCTCAATAGACTTTGGGGATGAGGCGCCAGGTGCGGGCGCAGTAGGCGTCGTACTCGCCGTCAAAGCGCTCGTGCAGCAGTTTCTCCTCAGCGTTCATGCGGGCGATGAGCGGCACCAGCAGCAGCGCCACAAGCACCACGCCGGCGCCGGAACGAAACGTGAGCACCCAGCCCAAACTCGTGATGATCATGCCCAGGTAACTGGGGTTGCGGATGGTGCTGTAAATGCCGGTGGTGACCAGCGTGTGACCGGGCTGGATGGCGACCAGCCCGCTGAAGCGGCGGCCCAGCACGAACACCGGAAAAATGCGCAGGACGCCTCCGGCAAAGAGGAGGAAGACGCCGGCCCAGCGCAGCGTGTCACCGCCAAGCACAAAAAAGCCGATCCGGTCAGTGTAGGCGGGCAGCCATGCCATGACCAGGGAGATGAGAGTGAAAGCGACAAGGACCCAGCGATTGGAACGGTCTTCCTGTTCGCCGCTGCTTATGTTGCCTTCACTGAAGAGGGAGGCAACGGTGAGCACGGCGGTGGCAATGGCCAGGGCAATAAAGGCGGGGTGGGCAAAGAAGGGGCCAAATCCGCCCCAGCCGAGAATGGCGAGCCCTAACTGGATGAAGATCATCACCCATGTAGCGAGTGTGAGCTTGAGCTTGGACATGCAACGGGTCTCCATCCATGAAATTCAGACCGGATTCATCTTACGCTGCCGGGCGCCGAGAATGGCCGCGGAAGGTCAGGCTTTTCAGAGCCCGACGGCACTAGAATGAGCAAAATCATGAATTTGGCATTGTGACACGAGTCACAAGGCGGGGTGAATGGGGTCACTGCCACCACCCGCCGCGGACGCGCAGACTCGAAACTCAATGAGGATTGAGTGCGACGCGCCCTGGCGTTGGGAGGCAGCGATGAGTTTTGCAACCGGCTTGAAGACCATAGTGGTGGCTACGGAGCTGAACGGCCAGTCGGAAGCGGCTCTCGAGTATGCCCGCAAGCTGGCCGCCAACTACGGCGCGCGGATCGTTCTGGCACACGGACTGGACCCCCTGGAATATGCCGCGGTCAATGCCGTTCCCGGCAAGGTGCGGAAAAGTCTGACCGAAGAAGCACGCGAAGTGCTCGACAAGTTGACCAGCGAGCTGATGCAGGAGGGGATTCACACCCACTCTGAGATTCGCCAGGGGACTGTGGCGCAGATGTTAGTGGATGTAGCCCGGCAGTATGAGGCAGGGCTGATCGTGGTGGGCACCAAGGGAATGCAGGGCGCCGGACCCGTAGTGGTGGGCGCGATTGCCGAGCAACTGGTGCGGCTGGCGCCGTGCCCGGTGCTGGCCGTGGCGGCGGACTGGAATGCGGGCCAGTTTCGACCCACTCCGGGCGGGCCGGTACTGCTGGCCATGGAACCCAACGAAGCCGCGCCGGCTGCCGTGGCCACCGCTTATTCGCTGGCGCAAACCTTTAAACGCCCGCTGCTTGCAGTTCATGCGCGCACGGCGGCCGAGGCCTCGGCGTTCCTCAATCCCGTGGCCACCACACTGGAGGGTTTTGGCATCAAGACGAGCACAGAGTTACCGGTACGCTGCATGGTGAAAGACGGCAACCCGGCAGACGTCATGGTGGAAGCGGTTGCGCTCCACCACCCCTGCATCCTGGTTGCCGGCGTCAAGCGAGCCAGCGGAACTCCGGGCCCCCATGGGACCGCATTCGCATTGCTGGCTCGTTCGCGAGTGCCTGTACTATGCGTTCCGCCGGAGCCAACATCCGGCAGGCTCAAAACGGAGATTTCGATTCCGGTTGAAGCCCATTAGCGCACAAGGCGCTTGAGGCCCCAACGCCCGGCTTCCATGAAGAAGTATCGGGCAGGCGAAGAAAGACAAACGCGCTGTCTCATTCAATTCCATTCATCCGCTTTTCTGGATTGAGGGCATCAGGGACGAGGGGACGGATATGGACCACCGTTCATCACACGTGCGAGGCGCCAAAAGCGTCCTCCTGGGGCCAGGCGGCAGTAGGAAGTTGGGAGCCGCCCGGCGCGGAGCCGGGCACCGGAGAGAGAAAGTGGAAGATGGACCTATGCGGGCAGAATTGAAATCCGGGCAAATGGGAGCGGTCGCGGCGCATCCGCTGGCGGAGCTGCTGGCGTGCCCGCCCGAGGCCGGTAATCTTCTCGCGGCGGCGGCGCGGAGCCTCGATTTCGATGCCGGCGACGTGGTGTTTCGCCAGGGTGGCGTCTGCAACGGACTGTACCTGGTGGTCTCAGGACTGTTTTTGCGCAAGGCCGAACGGCTCAACACCCGGCTGACGCTCGGACCCGCTCGCACCGGAGACCTCGTGGAGCTGGCGGCTACGCTTGGAGACGGTCAGCATACTTACACGCTGAGCGCACAGGTGCCCGGATCGTTGCTATTGTTGCCGATTGAGGCTTTGAATCAGGTATTTACGGGCTATCCACCGCTGCGTATGCGGCTGCTGGAGGAGCTGGCCCGGGAAGTTTCCCGCGCCTATCTTTCCTGCAGCTTGAACCGAGCGGTCCAAGTCCGGCACCGCTCCGGAGCTTCAGAGCCGGCCTAGAGCGGAGAACCTATTTCCGCGCATCAAGCAACGGTGAGCTGGCTGCGGAGATTGGCGAAATCCCTGCCCGGGGGCACGTGGATCTGCGCTATACTTCATGCAGACGCATCTGTACAACTATGGCAACTCCCCACGCTCATCACCCCCCGGAAGATTGTTTGAATTGTGAGCATCGCCATCTCCGGATGTTCTGCAATCTCACACCCGAGGCTCTTGAGGATTACGACGGCATCGGTATCATGATGAGCCATGCCCGCGGCGCCAAGCTGTTCTCTGAAGGCGATGCGGCGCGCAACGTTTTTGTCATCTGTTACGGCCAGGTAAAAATCTCCTCCACCTCGCGCGACGGCAAGACGATGATCCTGAAGATTGCCGGACCCGGCGACGTAATGGGCCTGAGCGCGGTGCTGGCCAACGTTCCCCACGAGGTCACTGCCGAGGCCATCGAGCCCTGCCAGGTGAAGACCGTGCGCAAACAGGAGTTTGTTGACTTCCTGGGCCGCCACGGAATCGCCAGCATGCACGCTGCGCAGTCGCTCTCCGGCGAGTACCTCACCGTCTTTCACGATGCCAAGCGCCTGGCGCTCTCCGGTTCTGCCGCGGGACGGCTGGCCCGCCTGCTGCTCGACTGGGGCCGCTCCTCCACCAACAGCAAGCCCGAGATTCGCTTTACCATGGCGCTTACCCACGAGGAGATCGCCAACATGGCAGGCACTTCGCGGGAGACGGTGACGCGCCTGCTGAACCAATTCCGCCGCGATCAGTGGATCACCATCAAGGGCACCAGCCTCACCATCGTCAAGCCCGACAAGCTAGAGCGCCTGACCGCCTAGCTCAACCCACAGGCTGCATCTTCTTCCATCGCCGGGCTTGTGCCCAATCAAGACGATTCCTGATAATGTTTCGATAGTGGGTGCAACGGCCCATGAAAGATCCATCTTTAATCCATGAGGTTGAGGTGACACCAGAAACTTCCCCGTTCAAACGCTCCCTTTTCAGCGCGGCTGCCGTCCTCTTTGCAACCGTAGCCGCGGTAGCGGTCTTTCAATCGCTGCCTGCGCAAACTTCGAGTTTTCATGGCGCTCCCGACACGGCGGCCGCTACTGAAAATCCTCACACCAGCGCCCAGGATCTTGAAGCGGGCCAAGCCGTCTTCAAGAAGAATTGTGCGGTCTGCCACGGCGCCGTCGGCCAGGGCATCGGCAACGTTCCTTCGCTGGCCAAAGGCTCGGCGCAATCGGCAAAAGCCGGCGAGTTATTCTGGTTTATCACTAAGGGCGACATTCCCAATGCCATGCCGTCCTGGGCTCAACTGCCTGAGGAACAGCGTTGGCAGGTCGTCAGCTTCCTGCACCATCTGCCCAGCTTAGGCGCGGCTCAGCCCGCGCCCGCGCCGGAAGCTGCTGACGCAAAGGTTTTTACGGCTCCGCCCAGCATTCCGCCGTTCACGGACTTCCGGGTTGAAAAGCCGGGAGTCTTCCGCAAGATCACGGTCGCGGATCTTCCCGCGCCATTTGCCACCAAGTCGGCCGGCAACGGACCCAGGATTGTTGCGCGGCCTGAAGGCGTTTGGCCGCAGGCTCTGCCCGGCTTCAAGGTCGAGCTCTACGCGAGCGGCCTCGATAATCCACGCCTCATCCGCACTGCACCCAACGGCGATTACTTTCTGGCAGAGACCGGCAAGGGGCGGATCGTGGTCTTCCGCGGCATCACAGCCGACGGCAAGCCGGAGATCACCAGCATCTTCGCCGAGGGTCTGCACGCACCGTTCGGCATCGCGTTTTACCCCAAGGGACCGAATCCCCAGTGGATCTACATCGGAGACATCGACGCGGTTGTGCGCATCCCCTACCACAACGGCGACCTGAAGGCCAGCGGTCCGCCGGAGCACCTGGCGGATTTGCCCAGCGGCGGAGGACACACGACGAGGGACGTCCGGTTCACGCCCGATGATTCGAAAATGCTTGTGTCAGTAGGCTCGGCCTCGAACGTGGATGACCCCGATACGCATCCCGCGGAAACCGACCGCGCCGATGTGCTCGAGTTCAACCCCGACGGCTCTGGCAAGCGCATCTACGCCTACGGCATTCGCAACTGCGTCGGCGAGGCCATCAACCCGCTTACCGGCGAGTTGTGGTGCTCAGTCAACGAGCGCGATGCGCTGGGCGACAACCTGGTGCCCGATTACATCACCCACGTGCAGCCTGGCGGCTTTTATGGATGGCCCTGGTGGTACATGGGCGCGCACCAGGATCCGCGCCACGAAGGCAAGCATCCCGAGCTGAGAGACAAGGTAATCGTGCCCGACGTGCTGCTCAACCCGCACAATGCCTCGCTGGAGATGACCTTCTACGACGGCAAGCAGTTTCCGGCCGAGTACTCCGGCGACATCTTCGCCTCGGAACACGGCTCATGGAACCGCTCGGCGCGCGTGGGCTACGAGGTCATTCGCGTCCCACTGCATCAGACCGGCCACGCCACGGGTGAATACGAAGACTTCCTCACCGGCTTTGTGCTGCCCAGCGGCGATGCCTGGGGCCGGCCCGTGGGCGTAACCGTCGCCACCGACGGATCGCTCCTGGTCTCAGACGACGGCTCCAATTCAATCTGGCGTGTGAGCTACACCGGCAAGTAGTGCGGTTTTTCTGACCTCTAGAATTACCTTGCTCCAGGTACCCATCCTTTTGCCATTCTTGTGGCAAAAGGATGGGATTCCTCGAATCTAACTGCGAAAAGCGGCAACGCGCTCGGGCCTGACACCATCTAGCGCGGCTTGCGGCTCGCGCAGGGTGAGCACCGGGCAACGGGCATGCGCCAGGACCCTGTAAACCGTGCGGTCGCGGGTCAGGTTCTCAAACGCCGAGCGATGGTTGGCGCCCAGAACGATCAGGCAGGCGCTCCGCTCTGAGGCAGCGGCCAGAATTTCAATGAACGGGTTGCCATGGACAACCATCGGTTCCACGTCGAGACCCGGGCCGAGAGAGCACCCGGAGGCGGTTTCCGCGGCCAGCCGGCGCAGCTGGTGCATGGCGGCCGAATCCAGACCAGTAGGCAGGCCGTGGCGCCGCATCTCGTCGATCGGCGGCAGCACGTGCAGCAGAACCAGCTTTGACTTCATTCCAGCAGCGAATTGACAGGCAAGCGCCGCGCTCGGGCGAGAGGTCTCTCTGAGAGTGGTGGCATGCAGCACGACATGTTCTTCGAAGCCGCTTTGCACCGGGAGATGAGCCTCGGGATCCACGGTGATAACCGGGAGATTGACCGAGCGCAGCACTTGTTCTGCCACGGAACCGAGCAGCATCTTGCCCAGCCTGCTCCGGCTCCGGGTTCCGAGAAGAATGCGGTCCGCGTGGAACTGCCGGGCCGCGGCGAGAATCTGCTGGGTGGCCTGGCCTTCGCGCACCACGACGTCGCAGGGAATTTGCCGGCGCCGGGCAGCGTCGCAATACGGCTTGAGCGTCGCCTCGGCATATTCGAGCGCCGCCGAAACGTCGTAGAACGGCATGTCGACCGCATCCACCGACAGGGGCGCCGGGGTGGCAACCACGTGGAGCAAGAACAGCCGGGCCCCGGTTTGGGCTGCCTGTTGCAGGGCAAAAGGCATCAGCCGGTCCAGGTCGCCCAGGTCGGTGGCAACGAGGATCGCGGCCGGGCAAGGGAGCGGGTCAGTCCCGGAATTGATCATGGCGTAAACCTCGTACGGGGAAAGCGTGGCACCGATATAGAGGCGCGGATGTGCCCAAGAGCACCGATTCAGGTGATCCAGCTCACATTGGGCAGACCTGCCGCGGTTGCCTGTTTAAGCGTTCTCTTATGACCTTGGCAATCGCTGTCTGACGGCACAATTTCTTAACACTTTCTGAGAATCGCCCGATGAACTGGAGTGAGACCTGAAGGAATTGCAGGATGGGAGGGTGCACCTTGCTGGCTGAACTCGACGAACAGTCATTGATCAGCGCCAATGCCCACTTCTGGGAGCAGATGCTGGCCATGCGGCTGGAGCCGGTGCCGTTTTCGGGCCAATTCTGCCTGGAACAGGGTCACCTGTTGGCGAGTGTCGAGCTCTCAGGCGTGTGGAAGGGCCGCATTGAGGTGCGGATCGACGAGCGGCTGGCGTGCAGCGCAACGGCGGCCATGCTGATGCAGCCGGTGGAGGACGTGGTCCACGCCGACATGCTTGACGCGATCGGCGAGATTGCCAACATGGTTGCCGGGGCGATCAAATCTTCACTGCCAAGGCCGACAACGATGACCATCCCCGTCTCGGCAGTCGAGGCGGCAGCCTTTTGCGGCCTGCATCGGACCGAGGACACTCTGGTAGTGGGCTTCCGCCACGCCGACGGCGACCTGATGGTCCGGGTGTGGGAGCGCGCGTGACACGGGCTCTCAAACAGCCCGTCAATTCAACCAGCGCAGGCTGACGGTCTGCAGCGGAGGCAGCGGAAGAACGATGAATCCCTCGCGCCAGTGGCCTTGTTCGCGGTGTGGCGGATTGCCCACAATGCGCACCGCGGCGCTGTTGCGCTCCTCAAGTGCCAGCCCCGGCAGACCGCCGACAATGGCCTGTAATTGATCGTGGCTGGGCGGCCGGTTGGTGGTGAGGGGAATCAGGGCGCGCAGTGCGCCGTAGGCCTGGGCCAGATCGCTCACCTTCGCGCGGCGTTTGGAGGGCAGAGGCACGAGCCCCAGCGACTTCCAGGCCGCGTAAGGGTAGCTCTCCACAAGGACACGATCCTGGAGCGCGCGTCCCTGGCTCGTGGAAGCGCGGTCGCAAGTATCCAGCCGCCTCCAGCCTCGCCTGCACAGCGCGTCGTACACGTCCAGGCAGAACTCCGCAAACACACGGTAAGTGATGGGTTTCACCATGCCCGGCAGACCGGTCTTGGCCGCGGTGTTCAGTTGCTGCTCGCTCACCCGCGCGTGCTCCAATCCGTTCGTCCGGGACTTCCATGCCTGGGGTCCGTCGAGCATCATCATCCGGATGCCGCGGGTGGCGGCCAGATGGTTCAGGCGGCCAGCCAGAATGTCGGCGTCGATGGGACCACCGCTGAGGCCAGCGGCCGCCGAGGGAATCACTTCGCAATGGATTTGCTGCCTCTCGAGGCCGCGATCCAATGTATGAGACGCCACAGGGAACTGGTCAGGGACGGTTTCTTGAGCACAGGTTCCTACAGGGCGCGTCCGGCTGAGGATCACGATGCCCAGATCGGACCAGCAGCGATAAGCGAGATCGACTGAGAGGACGGCCACTCATTAACACTACCGGCAGACGGGACTTGGCGCGGTTTCGAAAAGCGAACAAACCAAACCAATCGGACAGGATTGAAACTGAGAGCCAAAACGGGATTTGCCTGGCGGCGCCATGGGGCGCCGAAGATCTGTGCTAAACTCCCTTGCGTCATGCGAAACCTGCTTCGCGCGTTGCCAATCCTGCTGCTCTCCCTCGGTCTTCAATCCACTACACTTACCGCGCAGGGAAACACGGCGCCGCATCTTGAAAAACGCGGCGTGGCCATCCAGCTCTTCGTGGACGGCAAGCCCTTCCTCATGCTCTCGGGCGAGTTGCAAAACTCCTCATCGTCGAGCCTTGAGTATATGAAGCCCATCTGGCCGAAACTCAAGGCCCTGGGCCTCAACACAGTCGTGACGCCGCTCAGCTGGGAGTTGATTGAGCTCCAGGAGGGCCAATTCGACTTCAAGCTGGTCGACGGACTCCTCGACCAGGCGCGGCATGAGAACGAGCGCATCGTCTTTCTGTGGCTGGCCTCGTGGAAGAACGGCAAGTCGAGCTATGCGCCCGCCTGGGTCAAGCAGGATACGCGCCGCTTTCCGCGGGTCGTGGTTAACGGCAACCCCGTTGAGATCCTGAGCCCCCAGGGCGCGGCCACCCAGGCAGCGGACGCGCACGCCTTTGCCGCCCTCATGAAGCACCTGAAAGAGGTGGACGGCCGCGACCACACCGTCCTGATGATGCAGGTGGAGAACGAGGTCGGCGTACTGGGCGACGCGCGCGATCACTCTGAAGCGGCCAACAAGGCCTTCGCCTCCGCGGCCCCCGATCAATTAACACAGTACCTGCAGGCGCACCACGCCTCGCTCTATCCCGATTTGAAAGACCTCTGGGATGCCCATGGCGCCAAGACCGCCGGCACCTGGACTGAGGTGTTTGGGGACAGCGAGCGGGCCGACGAAATCTTCATGGCCTGGCAGTACGCGCGCTACATTCATGCCGTCGCAAGGGCCGGGAAAGCCGAATACGACATTCCCATGTATGTGAATACATGGCTTGAAGGCGAGAACACGCCGCCGGGCGACTATCCGAGCGGCGGACCGGAGCCGCCCGTACTGGATGTGTGGAAGGCGGCGGGACCGGGGCTGGATTTCTACTCGCCGGACTTGTATGCGTCCAATTTCGTCGAGTGGTGCAGGCGCTATCACCGTGACGGCAATCCGCTTTACATGCCGGAGACGCGCGGCGAAGAAGCGGGAGCGGCCAATGTGTTTTACGCGCTGGGTGAGGAGGCTGGATTCGGATTCTCGCCTTTCGCCATTGAAAGCGAGGCAAGCGAGACCGATCCCCTTGGCGAGAGCTACAAAGCAATTGCCGCGGTGACGCCGCTGTTACTTGAACATCAGGCCGCGGGCGATGTGCGCGGTTTTGTGCTTGACCAGGACCGGCCGTCGGTGGACTTCACCATCAACGGTGTCACGCTGCATGTGTCCCTGGACGACATCTTCGGAACGCGATCCGCAAGCGGATTTGGATTGATCATGGTCACCGGCGAAAACGAATTCCTGGGGGTGGGCAAGGGGTTCCGGGTGACCTTTACTCCGCGCTCAGACAGCGGGCAGCGCCTGGGAATTGCCGCCGTAGACGAGGGAACATTCGACGACAACAAATGGGTTCCGGGCCGCCGTCTGAACGGCGACGAAGACGACCAGGGCGCAGCCTGGCGGTTTGATTCGCGCCATGTGAAGACTGAAAAGGTTACGCTGTACCAGTTCGAGTAGCGTCGCGGCAGACTGCAAAGAATCCGGCCTCCTGCAGATGGCTTAAAATTCAGCTATGCCTGCCGCTGCCGGTTTGTCTTCTGAAGTTCTGGCCAAGTACGAGCCCGTCATCGGACTCGAAGTGCACGTGCAACTGCTCACGGCCACCAAGGCATTTTGCGGCTGCGCCAATCGGTTCGGCTCAGAGCCCAACACCAACATCTGCCCGGTGTGCCTGGGACTGCCCGGCGCGCTGCCGGTACTCAACGCCAAGGCCGTCGAGTTTGCCACGCTGGCAGCCCTGGCCCTGCACTGCGAGGTGCGCGAGCGCTCCATCTTCGCGCGCAAGAACTATTTTTATCCCGACCTGCCCAAGGGCTACCAGATTTCGCAGTTCGACAAGCCCATCGCCGAGCACGGCTGGATCGATGTGCCCGCCGCGGACGGCAAGACGAAACGAATCGGCATCACCCGCCTGCACATGGAAGAAGACGCGGGCAAAAGCCTGCATGACGGCTTCAAGGACTCGGCCACACGCACTTATCTTGACCTGAACCGCTGCGGCACGCCGTTGATCGAGATCGTCAGCGAGCCGGACATCCGCACCTCCGATGAGGCCTTCGAATACCTCACCCGCCTCAAGGAGATTCTTCTCTATACAGGCGTCTCTGACTGCAACATGGAAGAAGGCTCACTGCGCTGCGACGCCAATGTGAGCGTCCGGCCGCGCGGCCAGGAGAAATTCGGCGTCAAGGTCGAAGTGAAGAATGTGAACAGTTTCCGTTTTGTCCGCGCCGCGCTCGAGTATGAAATCGAGCGCCAGATTGAAGTGATCGAGTCCGGCGGAAGCATCAGGCAGGAGACGCGCCTCTTCGACGCGAACGAGGGGCGCACCTATTCCATGCGCTCCAAGGAGCAGGCGCACGATTACCGCTATTTTCCCGAGCCGGACCTGCCGCCGCTGATCGTTTCGGCTGACTTTCTTGAGCATGCGAAGAAGAATTTGCCGGAGCTGCCCGAGGCGCGCCGCGCGCGCATGATCGCGGAGTACGACCTGAGCCCGCAGGACGCGGCCACGCTGACCGCCTCGCGCGAATTTGCCGACCGCTTTGAAGCCTCCGCCCGTGGAGCGGAAAATCCGCGCCGCGTGGCGAACGTATTGCTGAACGAAGTGGGCGGACGGCTCAAGGAACTGGGACTGGAGCAGGAGCAGTCGCCGGTGTCGATGGCGGGCATTGTGCTGGCGGCTGATCTGCTCAACGAGGACAAGATCAGCTCAAAGCAAATGAAGCAGCTCTTTGATGTGTGCTTTGAGAAGGGCGAGGACTTTCCCGCGGTCTATGAGCGCGAAAAGCCCCAGCAGATCACCGATGCCTCAGCCCTCGAAAAGATGATCGACGAGGTGATTGCCGCCAATCCCAAACAGGTGGAGCAGTACCGCGCCGGCAAGAAGACCATGGCGGGGTTCTTTGTGGGCCAGGTGATGAAGGCCTCAAAAGGCCAAGCCAACCCCGCACTCTTGAATGAACTGGTGGCAAAGAAGCTCGACGGCTGAGACCGGCGCCCCATTCCCTGCCGCAATGCGGAAACAGGCGCTCCCTGGGAGGGACACGCCTGATCGAACCGCACCAATCCACCGCATTACTTCAATTTCAAATCGTTGACAGATTCTTTGCGCGCGTCCCAGGAGCTTATGGTCTTGGTTTCGCTCTTCTTGCCGTCTTTCTCCGCCCAGAGGTCGAAGTCCTCCGCCATATTCACCTGGGCAAAGTAGAAATGGCCGTTGGCAATCGAGGTATAGCTGCGAATGGTCTTGGTCTTCTCGTTCTTGAGGAAGACCGTGGCGCCAGGAACGGGCGTGTTCTCGCCAATGAGCACGGTGCCCCTGACAACGCGCAGGCCAATGTTCTGGGCCTGGGCAGTGGACGGCCCGATCTGATTGCCGCCAGATCCCAGCGGAACCACCCCTGCCGCCAGCGCGGAAAACACCATTGCGGCCAACACAATCGTGCGGTCAATCTTCACTCTTCCTCCTCTTGCTCTTCAAAGGCCTCGTCGTCCTCATCGAGTTCGCCGCCGGCCCGGGCCAATTCGAGCGGTTCCACGCCAACGACCTCATACTCGGTTCCACACTCATCGCAGGCGACCACATCGCCTTCTTCCACTTCGTCCAGCTCGATGTATAAATCATTTTCGCATTCCGGGCAGGTGGGCATGGCAGCCTCCTCTCTTTCCTGTGCGTTCGCATTGCGGGACCAGGGCGATTACGGCACAACATCGCTAGTTTTAGACGCAACCCACCCTCAGGTCAAGGGCCGCCATCCACAATCGCGGCCCGCGCTCCCCAGCCGCGGAAGAACCACGAAGAGAGCGCCCGATGTGATTCGACGGCGCGGCCCCAAATTAGTTTAGCGGACTTAATGAAACCGCCTTGATTTCGCCCTCATCCCTAGAGCGGTGCGGTCAAGAAAATGCCACAAGACACGGGCCTGCTGAACCGTTTACCCTGAGGACAACCATGCGCAGGATTGGCTCCAGCCCGTTTTCCTTCCCAGACTTCAGGGGCGCCACGCGCAGCCTGGTCTTCGTCAACCTGGCGGCTTTCTTTGCGTTTTTACTGCTCGGGTTTGTGTCCCCGGATTTGGCCGCCAGGATTACCGGGCTTTTCACCTTCGATCCAGGCCTGTTCCTGCACGGATGGATCTGGCAGCCGCTCACCTACAGCTTTATCCATCTCGGCCTCATAGGCACCCTGTTTGAGCTGCTTTCGCTCTGGTTTTTGGCCGGGTTTCTTGAGCAGTTGCACAGCTCAAGCTGGGTAAACGGCCTTTATGCCGTCTCGGTGCTGGGAACCGCGGCCGCCGCCACGGCGATCTACGCGGGCAGCAGTCTGCTCGGCTCCGCCATGGTCCCCTTTCCACTGTTCGGTTGCTTCGGAGGCATCTTTGGCCTGCTTGTGGCCATCGGCACGCTCTACGGCGAAACCGAGTTCCTGCTCTTCTTCACCATTGGTATCAAGGCCAAGTACATGGTGGCCATTTACGGGCTCCTCTCCATCGCCATGCTCTTCGGGCAGCAACGGATGTATGCTTTTGCCCAGCTTGGCGGCGCGCTGGCCGGCTGGCTTTACGTGCAGATGGCGCCGCGCCGCGGGGTTACCTTCCTGCTCAGCGAGCGGTGGTATGGGCTGCGCAACGGGTACTATCGATGGAAGCGCCGCCGTGCCGCCCGCAAGTTTGAGGTGTACATGCGCAAGCAGGGACGAACCGTCCGCTTTGACGGCAGCGGCCGGCAGCTCGACGACGATCCTGACGACAAGAAGCGCTGGAACTGACGACCCCCCAAAAATCCTCCACCCAGCAGTCCAGTGGAGATCCGTCACCATGGCGGTCCGGCACGATAAAATCTCTCTGGAATGTTCACCAAGATAGCTTTTCTCTTTCCGGGGCAAGGATCGCAGACTGTCGGCATGGGCCGCGACCTGGCCGAGCATTTTTCCGTGGCCGCCGAGACTTTTGCCGAGGCCGACGAAGCCCTCGGTTTTCCACTCACCAAGCTCATTTTTGAGGGGCCGGAAGAAGACCTTCGGCTGACCGAGAACACCCAGCCAGCCATTATGACGGTGAGCGTGGCGGCGACGCGGGTTCTGGCTTCACAGGGCCTGGAACCGGCGCTTGCCGCCGGTCACTCGCTGGGGGAGTGGTCGGCCCACGTTGCTGCCGGCACGCTCCAGTTCGCCGACGCCGTGCGCGCCGTGAAAGCCCGCGGACGCGCCATGCAAATTGCCGTTCCCGCAGGCCAGGGCGCCATGGCCGCCATTCTCTCGCTCGATCCCGCGCAGGTGGCCGAAGCTTGCGCTGAAGCGGCCGCGGAAACCGGCCTCGTCGTCCAGGCCGCCAACCTCAATTCGCCCGGCCAGACCGTCATCTCCGGCGCGCTGGCCGCCGTTGAAAAAGCCTCGGCGCTGGCCAAAGCCAAGGGCGCGCGCCGCGCCGTCATGCTCCCCGTGAGCGCGCCTTTCCACTGCGCCCTGATGCAGCCCGCGCAGGAAGAGGTGGGGCGCGTACTCGCCGCGACGCCCATGGCCGATCCGCGCATCCCCGTAGCCGCCAACGTGACTGGCGCGCTGGTAACCACAGCCGATGAAGCGCGCGAGGCGCTCATTCGCCAGGTCACGGGCGCGGTGCGCTGGGTGGACTGCATGCAGGCGCTCAAGCAGGCCGGCGCTGACCTTTTTATCGAAGCCGGTCCCGGCAAGGTGCTCTGCGGACTGCTCAAGCAGATTGACCCGACGCTGAGATCGCTGAATGTTGAAGATGCGGCCAGCCTTGAAAAAACGCTGGCGGAGCTTAAAGGCGCATAAGGCGATTTCGCGCCGGTCAACCCGACGGTTCTACGGCCCCAGGTAAAGTTCCTCGCCCGGCGGCGAGTAGTCCAGCGTGTGCATCTTCGGGTCGTAGATCAGGTTAAGCGCCCCGCTCTTGCGGCCATTGATGAGCACAGCCACCAGCAGTACGTTGCCGTACACCCGCGCCGCCGCGATCTTGTGGCTCTGGATCACCCCATACTCGTTGTCCGGACTGGTGCGGCTCCAGTCCTGCTGGAAGCGCGAAAACGGATAAGTGCTCTGCTCTGCCGGATGCTGCTGCCAATCCTTGTCGTGCAGCCAGATCCCGTAGGCTTTGGGCAGGTCGTTTTGTTCCACGGCGTCGAGAAAGTTGTTCACCGCCATGCGGCCCAGCAGGTGGGTGTTCCAGTTCCACGGCCAGTCGACGGGTCTGCCGGCCAGCAGCCACCATGACACCAGCAGAACGAACACCAACCCCGTCGAGCCGTAGAGAATCATCCGGTTGCGCCGGTCCTTGACTTCGTCAAACTTGGGAGCGTCGAGCAGGGTCATGGGGTTGGAGTCCTCTCAGAGCTAGGATACCGCTATACAGATGCAAATTGTCTGTGGACCGTGATGTGTGAACAGCCTGTTTCCGCAATCCGGCAGGGAATGCCTCTGGTCCCTGCTCACTTAGACACCAGCCAAAGGTCCACTGTTCCCAAAGTCCTCAGTCCCTGAGTCCCTATTCCCTGCTGTACACCGTCCGGCTCTTTTCTTCAAACCGCTCCAGCGCCAGTTCAATGAGCCTTGTAATCAGACTCTTGTAACTCAGCCCCGTTGCCTCCCACAGCTTGGGATACATGCTGATGCGGGTGAAGCCGGGCATGGTGTTCACTTCGTTCAGGAAGATCCGGCGCTTTCCGTCCGGCTCCATGAGGAAGTCCACACGCGCCAGCCCTGACAGGTCGCAGGCGCGGAAAGCCGCAACCGCCATCGCGCGCACCTGCCTGGTCTGAGCGCGGGTCAGCTTCGCCGGAATCACTGGTACCGACCCCTCGGAAAGGTACTTTGCCTCGTAGTCGTAGAACTCCTTGCCGGGAATAATTTCGCCCACCAGGCTGGCCTCGGGCCGGTCGTTGCCGAGCACCGCAACCTCCAGCTCCCGGGCTCTCGATTTTTTGCCGCCAACTCCCTGCTCCACCACCAGCTTGCGGTCGTAGCGCGCGGCCAGAGCCAGCGCCGGCCCCAACTCCTTGCGGTCGTGCACCTTGCTGATGCCCACCGACGAGCCCAAGTTAGCGGGCTTCACAAAGACGGGGTACTTGAGCGCCGCTTCAACCAGCGCCTGCGCCTTGCGGGGGGATCGCTCCCAGTCGGCGCGCAGCAGCGTGACATGTTTCACCATGGGCAGCCGCGCCTGGGCAAACAGCCGCTTCATCACGTCTTTGTCCATGCCCGCGGACGAGCCGAGTACGCCGGAACCAACGTAGGCGATGCCGGCCAGCTCAAACAGTCCCTGAATCGTCCCGTCTTCGCCGAAGGTGCCGTGCAGAACGGGAAAAATCACGTCCAGCGCCTCCACGCGCGGTCCCTGGGGGCCGGGCTGGGGCGCCAGCAGGGTCGGAATCCCCTCATGCAGCAGTTTGGCGCCGGGAGTCGCCTCGGGATCGCCCGCACGCAACAACCGCACCACCTCGACGCCGTTCCCTTCAAGCAGGTCGTGCGCATCCGCGGCGGCCAGCCAGCGGCCCTCCTTGGTAATACCGATCGGCGTCACGTCGAACTTGTCCCGATCAATGGCTTTCAGCACCGAGGCGGCCGACAGCAGCGAGACCTCATGCTCGCCGCTACGCCCGCCAAACAAGATCCCTACACGAAGTTTCTTATGCCTTTCGCTTGTCAATCAACGCTCCGGAGACACAACTTTCTGCTTCATCAGTGTAGTGCCCCGGGCAGAGCTTTCTGCCGGCGCGCCGGGCGCCCACCCTCGTCTCGGGGTCTGCCCTGTAGATCGCCATACGCAAAACTCTGCGCACATCGTTCCTTCATCGTTTTCTAACTATCCAAAAGTGGCAGGGAGGCTTCGAAAGTGCTATAGGAATGAGTTGCATCGAAGTTTAACCTTAACCGTATCGAATCACAGAACTTTTCGACCTCTTTAGGTGCTTATTTCTCATTTCCGCACGTATTGAAGCTGATGCGCACCTGAGCGAAATAGTTTTCACGAGTTGGGAAGGCTCGCACGGACCCCAACGGACCGTTTCCGAATGAAGAGACTCATTTTCCCCTTGGTCATCGCCTTCGCCTGGGCCCCGGTTGTCCGGGCAAGCGCACCTCTCACTCTGACCTCGGTGCGCGCTATACGCTCCCTGTCAAGCGCCGAGGTGCGCAACAGTCTCTCCGTAGACTTCCAGGCAACGGTCACTTCTTTTCGCAGCGATCTCGGGTATCTCTTCGTTCAGGACGGCGATACCGGGATCTTCGTCGAGACCGCCACGAGCGTCAAGCTGGTTCCCGGCGACCGCGTACTTATAAAAGGCAAAACAGAAATGGGCTACCGCCCCAATGTGGTCAGCAGCGACATTACCGTGCTCGGCCACGGAGCCCTGCCCAAGCCGGTCCGGGCCACCTTTGGCGGGCTCATCAAGGGCCAGTTTGACTCGCTGCTGGTGACGGCTCGGGGCGTGGTTCACTCAGCCGATAGGGATTCGCGCTCGCCCAACCAACCGCCTCGCTCATCCATCAGGATTCTGATGGACGGAGGCTATGTGGAGGCGCAGGCGGCCGGTGCCGATGAACAGGCGCTCTCTGAGCTTCTCGACGCTGAGGTCGAGGTGACCGGGGTAGCCAGTGGCAGGTTCGACGGCAAGATGGAAATCACGGGGGCTGTGCTCGATGTTGCCGACCTTGCGAATATCAAAATCCTCAAGCGTGCTGCTGTCAGCCCCTGGTCGCTGCCGCAAACCCCGATCGACCAGATTCTCGGCAGCTCTCACATCAGGGACCTCTCCGGCAGGATCAGGGTGAGCGGAACGGTGACATACTTTGACCCCGGCTCGGCGATGGTCCTTGAGAACGGGGACAGGAGCATCTGGGTCAAGACTTCGAGCTTCGCACCCATGCGTATGGGCGACCGCGTCGAGGCCACTGGATTTCCGGGCCTGGCCTTGGGCTTCCTGGCCGTCGAGCGGAGCGAGATTCACGATACCGGAATCGCGGCGCCCGTAAATCCACTGCCTGTTACCTGGCGGGAACTCGCATCCAGCCAACATATTTTTGACCTCGTGTCGATTGAGGGGACAGTTGAAATGGAGGCCAGAGAAGCCTCGCAGAACGAGTTTGTCTTGACCAGCGGAGGCCACACCTTCTCGGCGGTACTCCCCCAAAGCATCGCGCTGGGCGGGCGCAATCGCATCGGGCTGGTTCCGGTGGGCGCGCGCGTTCGGGTAACCGGCATCTGCGTGACTAACAACTCCAATCCTTTTGACCACACTTTGTCGTTCAGCATCCTGCTTCGGTCGCCTGCCGACATTGCCGTCATCAGCAATCCTTCGTGGTTCACGGTTCGCCATCTCATCTACCTGGTAGTTCTGCTGACCTGGATCGTCCTCATGGAGGGCGCGCGGGCATGGTCCGTGGACCGCACAAAGCGCACCCAGGTGGCATCGCTTGCCTACCTCGTGCAGCGCCGCGGACTGATTCTTGAGGACATCAACAGCCTGAAGCCGCTGGCAGGAATTCTGGAGCGCGTCACGGAGCTTGCTTCCGCGAGCCTGAAGGGCGCGCCCTGCTGGTGCCAGATTGTGGATGGCGCCAAATTGGGGAACTGCCCGGCGAGGCCCGACTCCTCTGACCTGCGCGTCGTCGAACGGCCAATTACCCCGCAAGCGGGCCCTCCCCTGGGCACGATCTATGCCGCCTTCGCCGCCCGCACCATTCCAAACACCGAGGAGGAGAAAGCTCTGGAAACGGCTGCAAAACTGGCTCTGCTGGCCATCGAAACACTGCGCCTGCACTCAGACCTGGTGCGCCGCTCGGAGTTTGACATGCTCACCGGCGTCCAGAATCGCTTTGCTTTCGACAAGCACCTCGACAGGATGATCGAGGAAGCGCGCCGGTCAGCCGGCATCTTTGGCCTGATCTACATCGACCTCAACGAGTTCAAGCATGTGAACGACTTCTACGGTCACCAGGTGGGCGATATATACCTGCAGCAGGTGGCCGACCGCATGAGGGCACAGGTGCGTCCCGGCGACCTGCTGGCCCGGCTCGGCGGAGATGAATTCGGCGTGCTCGTCCAGGGAGCCAGGAGCAGTTCCGAGGTGGAGGAGATCGCGCAGCGGCTGGAACGCTGTTTCGACGAGCCGTTCGATGTCCAGGATTGTTGCCTGCAGGGTTCGGCCAGCATCGGCTTTGCGCTCTACCCCGCCGAGGCTTCAACCCACGAAGATTTGATGAGCTGCGCCGATGCCGCCATGTACGTGGCTAAACAATCAAGGCAAGAGAGAGAGAGAGCACTTGCCGCCGCATCAAAATCCTAAAGCCTGATCGATCGCATGGTCCATCAACGGTCCGGCGATCTGCATTACCCCCGGCATTTTTCCCGCATTTGTCATCAATCGCCCGTCGCCTGCTGATGGATTCTCTCAGGATCTGCTTCCCTGGCGCGCTCGTGGACGCTGTGCCGGCGGTGGAAGCAACCAAAAGGCCCGGCGTACGCCGGGCCTTTTGGTTGATTGCAATTGACCAGGAGGTTTGCCTGGACGGCCAGTCCTACTCCGCGGCCATTTCTTCGGCTTCGCCTTCCTGACGCATCAGCTCCAGTTCGCGCTCGGCGGCTTCGATCTCCGCCGACACTTCCTGCTGCACGCGGGCTGCCGCTTCTTCCAGTTCCGGTGAGAGCTGGACGTTGCGGTAATACTCCAGGCCCGTGCCCGCGGGAATCAGGCGTCCCACGATCACGTTCTCCTTGAGTCCGCGCAGGTTGTCCACTGCGCCGTTAATGCTGGCTTCAGTCAGCACGCGGGTCGTCTCCTGGAAGCTGGCCGCGGAGATGAAGCTATCCGTCGAGAGCGAAGCCTTGGTGATGCCCAGCAGCAGCGGACGCCCGATCGCCGGGCGGCCTCCCGCATTGAGCACGCGCTCGTTCTCCTCGCGGAAGCGGAAACGGTCAACCTGCTGCTCGAGCAGGAAGTTGGTGTCGCCCACTTCGTCAATCCGCACCCAGCGCAGCATCTGACGCACAATCACTTCAATGTGCTTGTCGCTGATGGCCACGCCCTGCAGACGGTAGACCTCCTGGATTTCGTTCACCAGGTAAGCCTGCAGCTCCTTTTCACCCAGCACGGCAAGAATGTCGTGCGGATTCAGGGGGCCGTCCATCAGCGGGTCGCCGGCGCGCAGCCGCTCGCCTTCCTGTACATTGACGTGAATGCCGCGCGGCACCGAATATTCCTTCTCGTCGCCGTTGTCTGCGGTCACGTAAATCTTGCGCTGTCCCTTTGACACTTCGCCGAAGCGAACCACGCCGTCAATCTCCGAGATGATGGCTGTTTCGCGGGGCTTGCGCGCCTCGAACAGTTCCACCACGCGGGGCAGACCGCCGGTGATGTCCTTGGTGCGCGTGCTCTCCTTGGGAATCTTGGCAAGCACGTCACCGGGACCCACTTCTTCGCCGTCCTGGATCATGAGGTGAGCGCCGCGGGGCAGCAGATAACGCTTGTGCGCCTTGGCGTTCTTCACGATGAAGGCGGGCTGGCGCTTTTCGTCGGGCGAGTCGGCAACCACCCAACGCGAGAGGCCAGTCACTTCATCCACCTCTTCGTTCAGCGTGATGCCCTCCTGCAGATCCTTGAACTGCACCGCGCCGCCGATCTCGGTGAGAATGGCGTAGGTGTAAGGATCCCACTCAGCCAGCAACTGGCCCAGCTTTACGTGCTCGCCGTCCTTAGCGCGCAGGCGCGCGCCGTAGACCACCTGGTAGCGCTCTTTCTCGCGGCCGCGCTCGTCCTGGATGGCAACCGAGCCGGAGCGGTTCATCGCCACCAGCGTGCCGTCTTTGCTCTCAACGTAGTTCAGGTTGATAAAGCGCACAAAGCCGTTGTTCTTGGCATCCAGGCGCGACTTGTCCTGCACGCGGCTGGCCGTGCCGCCCACGTGGAAGGTACGCATGGTGAGCTGTGTTCCCGGCTCGCCAATCGACTGCGCCGCAATCACGCCGCAGGTCTCGCCCAGCTCGACCATGCGGCCCGAGCCCAGGTTGCGCCCGTAGCACAGCGCGCAAACGCCGCGCCGCGACTCGCAGGTGAGCACCGAGCGGATCTTTACCCGCTCCACGCCCGCGCCCTGGATGGCCGAAGCTATATCTTCATCGATGCCCTGGTTCACATCCACAACAATGTTGCCGTCGTAGTCCTTGATGCGCTCCAGTGACACGCGGCCGATGATGCGGTCGCGCAACTCTTCGATGATCTCGCCCGACTCAACGATCGATCCCACGTAGATGCCTTCCACCGTGCCGCAGTCGTACTCGGTGACGATTACATCCTGGGCCACGTCCACCAGGCGCCGCGTCAGGTAGCCGGAATCGGCTGTCTTCAACGCCGTATCCGCCAGGCCCTTGCGCGCGCCGTGCGTCGAAATAAAGTACTCGAGCACGGTGAGACCTTCACGGAAGTTCGCCGTGATGGGCGTCTCGATCACTTCGCCGGACGGCTTGGCCATCAATCCGCGCATGCCGCTCAACTGGCGAATCTGCTGCTTTGAGCCGCGGGCGCCGGAGTCGGCCATGATGTAAATCGGGTTCATGGCGCCCTCTTCGTCGGCGCGCTTCATGTTGCCGAACATCTCATCGGCCACCTTGTCGGTCACCGCGGACCACATCTGGATGACCTTGTTCGAGCGCTCGCCGTTGGTGATCGCGCCGTCCATGTACTGCTTCTGGACCTCGATCACCTTCTTGTCCGCCTCGTCCACCACCGTGTACTTGCTGTCGGGAATGACCATGTCGTCCAATCCCACAGACAGGCCCGACTTGGTAGCGTACTGGAAGCCGAGCGACTTGATGCGGTCCAGCATGCCCACGGTCACTTCAAGACCGAGGTTCTGGTTGCAGTAGTTCACCAGTTGCCCGATGCCTTTCTTCTTGAGCAGGCCGTTCACGTAAGGCATGCCCGGGGGAAGCGAGTCGTTCAGAATCACGCGGCCCACGGTGGTCGAGATGTACTGCTTGTTGAAGTCCACCGCCTCGGTGTGCGTCAGGTCCTGGTCGTCATAGGCAGTGGTCAGGTCGAGCACCTTGCCTGAGTAGCGCAGGCGGATGGGCGAGAGTGTCTCCACTTCCCCGGCTTCCAGCGCCATCAGGATCTCTTCAGTGTTGGCAAACACGCGCCCTTCGCCCTTGCCGCCCTTCTTGGCCTTGGTCAGGTAATAGAGGCCGAGCACCATGTCCTGCGTGGGCACGGTGATGGGGTGGCCGGAGGCCGGCGACAGAATGTTATGCGAGGCCAGCATCAGCACGCTGGCTTCAATCTGGGCCTCAGGCGAGAGCGGAATATGCACCGCCATCTGATCGCCGTCGAAGTCGGCGTTGAACGCCGTACACACCAGCGGGTGAATCTTGATGGCCTTGCCCTCGACAAGCACCGGCTCAAAAGCCTGAATGCCGAGGCGGTGAAGCGTTGGGGCGCGATTCAGCAGCACCGGGTGGTCCTTGATCACTTCTTCAAGAATGTCCCACACCACCGGCTCCTGCATCTCCACCATTTCCTTGGCCTGCTTGATGGTGGTGCACTGGCCGGTCTGCTCGAGGCGGTGATAGATGAAGGGCTTGAACAACTCGAGCGCCATCTTCTTGGGCAAGCCGCACTGGTGCAGCTTCAATTCCGGTCCCACCACGATGACCGAACGGCCCGAGTAGTCCACGCGCTTGCCGAGCAGGTTCTGGCGAAAGCGGCCCTGCTTGCCCTTGAGCGTATCCGAGAGCGACTTGAGCGGGCGGTTGTTGGCTCCGCGCAGCACGCGGCCGCGGCGGCCGTTGTCAAACAGCGCGTCCACCGCTTCCTGCAGCATGCGCTTTTCGTTGCGCACAATCACTTCAGGCGCGTGCAGGTCCATCAGCTTCTTCAACCGGTTGTTGCGGTTGATCACGCGGCGATAGAGATCGTTCAGATCCGAGGTTGCAAACCGGCCGCCATCCAGCGGCACCAGCGGGCGCAGCTCTGGAGGAATCACCGGCAGCACATCCAGAATCATCCACTGCGGCTTGTTCAAGCTTTTGCGGAAGGCCTCGACCACCTTCAGACGCTTGGCGAACTTGATCTTCTTCTGCGCCGAGGTCTCGGTCTTCATCCTCTCCCGCAGCTCGATGCCCAACTCGTCAATCTGCACCCGTTTGAGCAGCTCCTTGATGGCTTCTGCGCCCATCATGGCCTTGAAGCCGGAGGGGCGGAACTGCTGATCGAGCTCGCGGAACTTGGTCTCGTCCTTAATGATCTCGCGCTCGCGCACCGGCGCGTCGCCCGGATCCACAACCACGTAGGACTCGAAGTAGAGAATGCTCTCGAGGTCGCGCAACGAGATGTCCAGCAGGTGGCCGATCCTCGAGGGCAGGCCCTTGAAAAACCAGACGTGCGAACAGGGGGACGCCAGCTCAATGTGGCCCATGCGCTCGCGGCGCACCTTGCTCACTGTAACTTCGACGCCGCATTTGTCGCAGATCACGCCGCGGTGCTTCATGCGCTTGTACTTGCCGCACAGGCACTCCCAGTCCGTCACCGGCCCAAAGATGCGGGCGCAGAACAGGCCGTCCCGCTCCGGCTTGAAGGTGCGGTAGTTGATGGTCTCGGGCTTGGTGACTTCACCATGCGACCAGCTGCGAATTTTCTCTGGCGATGCCAGCATGATGCGGATGGCGTCAAAGTCGGTGATGGGGCTGGAAAGCTCAAACGGGTTCGAACGGAACAAGGCGACCCTCCTTGGCGAGTCTTTTGAAACCCGCCGCGGTAACTCCCGGGATTCTTTTGGGGGTCCTTCCTTCCCGGGAAGCGGCGTATGCCGCTCTCAAAAAGGACCCTGAAAAAACACTTCTCAAACTCTGGGCGCCCCAGGTCCCGATTTTGAGACCTGGGATACCGCTGTTTTAATCGGCCACTGCCGCCACTTCAGGCGTAGGCAGCTTCTTGAGCAGATCCACGCGCTTGATCAGCTCCACGTCCAGGCACAGCGACTGCAACTCGCGGATCAGCACGTTGAACGACTCGGGCACGCCCGGCTCGATGGCCGCTTCGCCCTTCACGATGGCCTCGTAGATCTTGGTGCGGCCATAGACGTCGTCCGACTTCGCGGTCAGCAGCTCCTGCAGGATGTAGGCCGCGCCGTAGGCCTCGAGCGCCCACACCTCCATCTCGCCAAAACGCTGTCCGCCGAACTGCGCCTTGCCGCCCAGAGGCTGCTGCGTAATCAGCGAGTACGGCCCAATCGACCTGGCGTGAATCTTGTCGTCGACCAGGTGCGACAGCTTGAGCATGTAGATGTAGCCCACCGTCACCGGCTGCTCGAACTGGTCGCCGGTCATGCCGTCAAACAGCGCCGTCTTGCCCGAGGAAGGCAGACCCGCCGAAGCCAGCAGCGCCTTGATCTCGCTCTCCTGCGCGCCGTCGAACACCGCGGTGCCGAACCAGATGCCGCGCTCCATGCCGGCCCCGACGCGCAACAGCATCTCGTCGTCGAGCTCCAGCAGTTGTCTGAGCGTTGCCGTTCCCGCGAACTCCTTCTTCAACAGCTCGCGCGTGTACTCGGCGGTCGTGTTCAGTTTGATCAGGTCGGCAATCTTCTTGCCCAGCGCATGCGCGGCCCAGCCCAGGTGCGTCTCAAGAATCTGGCCCACATTCATACGGGAAGGCACGCCCAGCGGATTCAGCACAATCTCCACCGGCGTTCCATCGGGAAGATAGGGCATGTCTTCCTCGGGAAGAATGCGCGCAATCACGCCCTTGTTGCCGTGACGGCCGGCCATCTTGTCGCCCACTGAAAGCTTGCGCTTCATGGCCACGTAGACCTTCACCAGTTTGATCACGCCGGGAGGCAGCTCGTCGCCCTTCTGCAGCTTGGCCACCTTTTCATTGGTGATCTTGCGCAGGACTTCGATCTGCCGCGAAGTCATCTCCTCGATCTCGTCGATCTGCTCGTTGACGCGGGGATCCTTGTCGTTATAGCGGATGCGCTTGAGGTTCTTGGTGGAGATGCGCTCGATCGTGTCGCGGTCCAGAATCGCGCCCTTGGTCAGCAGCCGCTTGTTGGTCCGCTCGTCGTGCAGGTCGGCGAGCACTTCCTTGTTGCCCAGGATTCCATCCAGCCGCTTCAGGCGCTCATCGGTCAAAATCCGTATCTCGTCGCCCAGATTCTTTTCGAGCTTCGAAACGTACTCGCCTTCGATCAGCTTGGCGCGCTCGTCCTTCTCCTGTCCCTTGCGGCTGAAGATGCGCACGTCCACCACCGTGCCTTCAATACCTGGAGGGCAGGTCAGCGATGCGTCGCGCACATCGCCGGCCTTTTCGCCGAAGATGGCGCGCAGCAGCTTTTCTTCCGGCGTCAGTTGGGTTTCGCCCTTCGGCGTCACCTTGCCCACCAGAATGTCGCCGTGCTTCATCTGCGCGCCGATGCGGATCACGCCGCTCTCATCCAGGTCGCGCAGCGCATGCTCGCTCACGTTGGGAATGTCGCGCGTAATCTCCTCGGGGCCCAGCTTGGTGTCGCGAGCCTCGATTTCGAACTCCTCAATGTGCACCGAGGTGTAGTAGTCCTCGCGCACCAGCTTTTCGCTGATAAGGATCGCGTCCTCGAAGTTGTATCCGCGCCAGGGCATGAAGCCCACCAGCACGTTGCGCCCCAGCGCCAGCTCGCCCTGCTCCGTGCAGGGTCCGTCGGCGATCACCTGGCCCTTGACCACCCGGTCGCCTTCGCGCACGACCGGCTTCTGGTTGATGCAGGTGTTCTGGTTAGACCGCTTGAACTTGATGAGCTGGTAGATGTCGGAGCCCACCTCGCGCGACAACTGCGTGGGATGGTGCTCGCCCTCGACGCGCACAATAATGCGCTCGGAATCCACTGAATCCACAATTCCGTTGCGCTTGGCCAGGATCACGGCGCCCGAATCGCGAGCCGTCACGCCTTCCATGCCCGTGCCCACCAGCGGCGCTTCGGCCACCAGCAGGGGCACGCTCTGGCGCTGCATGTTGGCGCCCATCAGCGCGCGGTTGGCGTCGTCGTGCTCCAGAAACGGCACCAGCGAAGCGGCCACCGAGACCAGCTGCTTCGGGCTCACGTCGATGTAATCCACTTCAGTGCGGTTCACCAGCACGAAGTTCCCCTGGCGGCGCGCATTCACCAGGTCCTCGGTGATCTCGCCCTCAGCATTGAACTCGATGTTGGCCTGCGCAATGGTGTGCTTGTCCTCTTCCCACGCCGAAAGGTAGAAGCTAAAGGGAATATGGTCGATGGTGCGCTTGCCTGCCTTCTTCAAATTGGCGTTCAGCCGCGCGGCCTCTTCTTTCTCAATGTGATCGCCCACCCGCAGACCGCTTTCGCCCGCGTTCACAATTTCCACAAAGTCCAGAATCCGCGAGTCCTTCACCTTGCGGTAAGGGGACTCGATAAAGCCGTATTCATTGATGCGCGCAAAGCAACTCAACGAGCTGATCAGGCCGATGTTCGGACCTTCAGGCGTCTCGATCGGGCAGATGCGGCCATAGTGCGTGGGGTGCACGTCGCGCACCTCAAAGCCGGCGCGCTCTCGCGACAGGCCGCCCGGTCCAAGAGCGGAGAGCCGTCGCTTGTGGGTGATCTCCGACAGCGGATTGGTCTGGTCCATGAACTGCGACAACTGCGAGGATCCGAAGAATTCGCGGATCGCCGCCATCACCGGCTTGGCGTTGATCAGGTCGTGCGGCATCGCCGTCGAAAGCTCCTGATACACGCTCATCTTCTCCTTGATGGCCCGCTCCATGCGCACCAGCCCGATGCGGAACTGGTTCTCCATCAACTCGCCCACCGCGCGCACGCGGCGGTTGCCAAGGTGATCGATGTCATCCACCATGCCGATGTTTTTGCGCAGCTTGAGCAGGTACCGGATGGTCGCGTAAAAGTCCTCCGGGGTCAGCGTGCGGCGGTCCAGATGCGTCGCGTCCTGGCTCTCGTAAAGTTTGATGTTGAACTTGAGCCGGCCCACGCGCGAGAAGTCGTACTTGCGCGCGTCGAAGAACATGCCCTCAAACAGCGCTGTGGCTGTATCCAGCGTCGGCGGGTCGCCCGGCCGCAGCTTGCGGTAGATCTCGATCAGCGCCTCTTCCGGCTTGTGCACGGAGTCGCGCTTCAGCGTGTTGGAAATGATGTTGCCCACGTCGTCGCGGTCGGGGAAGAAGACCTCGAAGGTGGTTGCACCGCTCGACAACACTTTGTGCAGCCGGTCCGCGGTCAACTCCACGTTGGCCTCCACCACCACTTCGCCCGTGGCCAGGTCCACCACGTCGGCCGCGGTCAGAGCGCCGTCCAGTTCCGCGGCCTCCACTTCAATCTTCCCGATCGCCGCGGCGCGCAGAGCTTTCAGCGTGTGCGCCGTAATCTTACGGCCGGAGTGCGCAATCTCTTCGCCGTTATGCAGAACGGCGTGCGCGGGCTTGGCGCCCACCAGGTGCGTGCCCGCCTTAGTGTCCTGAGGAACTTCCCACTGCAGCTTGCCGTCGGCGATGTGCAGCCCGTCTACCGTGTAGAAGGTCTTGAGAATCTCCTCGTCTGAGCGCAGCCCCAGCGCGCGCAGGAAGATGGTGCCCAGGAACTTGCGCTTGCGGTCGATGCGCACATAGAGCGTGTTCTTCTGGTCGTATTCGAACTCGACCCACGAACCGCGATAGGGAATGATCTTGCCCAGAAAGTAGGTGCGGTTGTTGGCGGTCTCAAAAAATACTCCAGGTGACCGGTGCAACTGCGAAACGATCACGCGCTCGGTGCCGTTCACGATGAAGGTGCCGTTGGGCGTCATCAGCGGAATGTCGCCAAAGAACACCTCCTGCTCCTTGATGTCCTTGATCGACTTGTTGCCGGTTTCGGCATCCTTCTCATAAATCGTGAGGCGCACCGTCACCTTTAACGGCGCACTGAAGGTCATGCCCCGCTCTTCGCACTCCTGCTGGTCATACTTCAACTGCAGGCTCACCGGGTCGCCGCACTTATTGCAGAAGTCGGGCGTATTCTTGTTGTAAGTGCCGCACTTCTGGCAGAGCACGTCGCCGGGCAAAAAGGGATCGGTAATCACCATCGCCCCGCAATGCACGCAAGCCGTGCGCAGGTGGTGCAGACCCTTCAGGTGGCCGCACTTGCACTCCCAGTTGCCGATCGAGAAATCCACGAAGTCCAGTTGCGAGATGCCGCGGAAGTCGGTGATGGGAAAAACCGATACAAACACCGACTGCAACCCCGAGTCGTCCCGCTCATTGGGCAGCTTGTCCATCTGCAGAAAACGCTCGTAGGACCGGCGCTGCACTTCAATCAGGTTGGGAATCTGGGTTGCGGTGGGAATCTTCGAAAAATCGAGCCGGCTGCGGATCGCGCGCTTCTCGTTGGGCATGTTCACTCCTGAGGCTCGTCATTCCAGCGCCGCCACCGCCAACTGCGGCCGAGCTGGACCGGCGCCTGAGTCTCATGGCGCCAGTGAATTGCGGTAAGAACGTCGAATAACCGAATGGGCCAACTGCGGACTTCCAGCGCCCATCCCTGCGCTCCCGGCAAGCTTGAAGGCTGCCCTTCAAGACATTGCGGGAAAAACCTGGCCAGGCTTGTTTCTCATCCCAGTTGCGTTAAGATCGCTTGGCAACCGTTGCCGTGCATCCGGCAAGTGCGTTAGACTGCGCACAATCGGAGGAAGCGATTGAAGCGGTGTACCCGTCAAAACCGGGGATTTTCCGCAAGGGAAGATACTGCGTTCAGGGCAGATATTTGCTCAAAATCTCTCGTCTGCTGGTGGCCGGGAGACACGAATGGCCCGTAAGGACACAATGCCTCACGAGCGCGGCCCAATGCCTGTGCTCCCATCCGAATTCACTTGCCCTGTGCTCGCCGATCCCAAAATTTGCTTCTGCCGCTCGCTCGCCAGCCACTCGAACCCCGTCAATAACCGTCTGGCCTGGCCCCAGACAACTTATTGACCCTAAGGCACTTAATTACCGCGAGACATTCTCGGTGAGGAGGTTTGGCTCAGCCTCCTGCCTCAAACGCTTGCGTGCCAACCCAAGATACGCCGATTGCGATCCCTGTTTTGCGACTTAGAACGCGCCATCCAGCCCTGCTCCACTCCTTTGTGATGCCGGAGCGAGCCGAAAAGACGCGCAACGTTTATCGTAGCGCGTCCCGGCCGCTGTTGCAAGCCCTCTGAAGTTACTTGACTTCGATGGTCGCGATGCCTTCGAACTTCTTCTTGATCGCCTCGGCCTCGTCCTTGGTCGCGTTTTCCTTCAAGGCTTTGGGAGCCCCGTCGACCAGATCCTTGGCTTCCTTCAGGCCAAGCGAGGTAACCTCGCGTACAGCCTTGATGGTGTTGATCTTGTTCGCGCCGAAGTCCTTCAGGATCACCTGAAACTCCGTCTTCTCCTCAACCACCGGAGCCGCCGCGCCGCCGCCCGCCGCCACCGCTACCGGGGCCGCTGCCGCTGCCGAGACGCCAAGACGCTCTTCCAGCTTCTTCACCAGAGCCGCTGCTTCCAGCAAACTCAGGCCCACAATCTGCTCTTCCAACTGCACCAGATCCGCCATTGTTTTCTCCAATCAAATCCGTTTGAATTGCTTGTTCCCTTGAAACCATGTCCGTTATTGCACGACCGCCAAGTCAATCCTGAAGGTTTCCGATGCGCCAGACCCGCGCCCCTTCAGCCTGTCTCCCGGCCAAATCCCTTGTTTAAACCTTCTGGCCCAACACTTCCCTCGAAAACTCCGCCCCGCCGACAAGCCGAAGATTACGCCGCGGCTTCCGCGGAAAACTTCTCTTTTTCGACTCCCTGGCCCAGAACCACCGCCAGGTCGCGGCCCGTCGCGTTCAGAACCGTCGCCAGCCGCTGCGCCGGAGCATTGATCAGGAACAGCAGCTTCGAGAACAGCTCTTCCTTGCCCGGCATGGTCGCCAGCGCCTTCACTTCTTCGACGCCCAGCAGCTTGCCGTCCACAATGCCCAGCTTGAACTGGAACTCCGCGTGCTCTCCCGCCCACTTGGCGAACACCTTGGCCAGAGCCACCGGATCGCCCGCGGTAAACGCCACCGAGTTCACGCCCTTCAGCCCCTTCAGCGCGGCCTCAACCTGCGTGCCGGCGCCCGAAATCGCGGCCAGCTTGTTCTTCACCACCCGGTAGTGGCCGCCCGCCTCGCGAATCACCTTGCGCAGTTCAAAGTCCTTGGCCACGGTCAGCTTTGAAAAGGTGCCGATAATCGCGGTCGTCGAGGTCTCCAGCTCTTTGGCCAGAATCTTGACCTTTTCTGTCTTCTTCGCTCTTGAAATTGCCATTGTCTTCGCTCCGCTCCGACAGGGATCAGGGTTCAGAGATCAGGGGTCAGTTTCCAAACACCACCCCGAAGCTTCTTCCCGTTTCCCATTCCTTGCCTGACGCCCGCTTGGAGGCGCCCTTGTTTCGAATCTCGACTCAAACTCTCGGCGCAGAGAAGGAGGCGTATCCGGCGATTAAACCAACCGGTCCCTGATCCCTGCCCCTGATTTCTAGTGCTTTCCTGCCGCGTCCGCCACTGCCGAATCCAGCGGAACCCCGGGACCCATCGTCGAGCTCAGCGTCACGCTCTTGATGTACTTGCCTTTCGCAGCCGAAGGCTTGGCGCGCACAATCGACGTGATCACCGTGGTCGCGTTGTCGATCAGCTTCTGCGGCTCAAAGCTCAGCTTTCCCACCGGCACATGCACGAGGCTGGTCTTGTCAGCCCTGAACTCCACCTTGCCGGCCTTGATCTCTTTTACCGCCGCGGCCACATCCAATGTCACGGTTCCGGTTTTGGGATTCGGCATCAGACCCTTCGGGCCCAGCACCTTGCCCAGCCGTCCTACAACCTTCATCATGTCCGGCGTGGCGATCAGCGCGTCGAAGGCGGTCCAGTTTTCCTTCTGAATCTTCTCCACCATCTCCTCGCCGCCCACGAAATCGGCGCCGGCTTCGGTGGCTTCCTTCTGGCGGTCACCGCTGGCGATTACCGCAACCGTCTTGGTCTTGCCCAGTCCATGGGGCAGAACCACGGTGCCGCGCACCATCTGGTCCGCGTGGCGCGTGTCCACGCCCAGGCGCATGGTCAGGTCGACGGTCTCGTCGAACTTGGCAAACTTTACCTGCTTGAGCAGACCAACTGCCTCGGGCAGCGCATACGCCGGCTTGGTTACAGCCGCGCGCGCCTTCACAATATTCTTGCTGAGTTTCCTTGCCATTCTTCCCTCGTCTCCCACCGCTGCTGCCAGCCCCGCTTTGCGGAGAGCTCGGAACCTTTGCCAGCCTCATAAAATCGCTGCCGGCAGGTTCGAACGAGCCCAGAAACCGTGGTGCTTATGACTGTCCAGGGATTTCCCTTGGACACATCTTTGAATGATAGCGAAATGGCTCGTGAATTGCAAACCCGAACCGCAAACAGCAACAGAAATCGGCCCTTGCGGCCTTTTCCCGCAAGCCCTTTTGTGTCACACTTCTAACCATGGGAAGCAAAGATAAAGGCAGGAAAGAAGTGAAGAAAGCGCCCAAACCCAAGCCCAAGCCTGAGCCCGGGCGCAAGCGTGAACTCTTCACCCCGGCGCCCCCTAAGTAAGGCGTCTTGATCCAGGAACTCGAACGCGTCTCACGCAAGCAGATGCTGGACGGCCCTCTCTGTCCCCGGGGAGGGCTTTGCTGCGTTTGCAAGACTGGCGCTGGCGAGGATAAGGCATTGGCCAGGGCCGTTTATGAGCGGACTTGATCGCGATTCGATCGCACCCCGTACCCTCACGGCTCGCACATCACTGCAATCCCAGCTCGAACCCGTTAGCTTCTTTCACCAGTGCTGCTTTCGCCTGTATCTGATTGGAAGGTATCTCCCATGGCCTGGAAATCTGCCACAGCCCATTCCTTCGCTCTCTTGTTCTCCGTCGTCTTCTCAGTCGCTGGCTCGGCCCAGCAAACCGCTGTTCCAGGCGCGGTACCGGCCGCCAGCTTCGCCGCGAACCCCAGGTCCCTGCCCCCTGCCGCACCTAAAGGCCGCCCGCTGATCGGGATTGCGCTCGAAGGCGGAGGTGCGCTGGGCCTGGCGCACATCGGCGTCCTCCAGTGGATGGAAGAACACCGGATTCCTGTCGATCGCATCGCCGGCACCAGCATGGGAGCCCTTGTCGGCGCGTTTTACGCCTCGGGCGATTCTCCTGCACAAATGCGGGCTATCGCCGTGAGTAACGATTTCCAGCGGATATTCACCCTGGAGACGCCCTACGTCGACCTCAGCTTCCGCCGACGCCAGGACAGGCGCGAGTTGCCTGACTCCATAACCGGCGGATTGGAGCATGGGGTTGAATTGCGCGATGCCTTGTTTTCGGAACGAGGCGTGAATGAGTTTCTTGAGACCAACCTGCCCGCATACGACCAGGAGGCGCTCGACTACGACCAGTTGCCGATTCCTTTCCGTTGCGTCGCCACCGACCTGAACACGCTCACCACGGTCACCTTCGCCTCTGGTCCGCTGCCCCATGCCGTGCGCGCCTCCATCTCCATTCCCGGCATCTTTCCCCCCGTTCAGGGCCGCAACGGCCACATGCTGGTCGACGGCGGGATTCTGGATAACCTGCCCACCGATGTTCTCCGCCACAACCTGCACGCCGATATCGTGATCGCCGTGCGCCTTCCAGGCGATGCGCCGGCCACTCCTGACACAAGCTCGATCGTTAGCGTCCTCAACCGCGCATTTTCCGCCGGCATTGAGCGCAATGCGGAGCAAGGCCAGCTTCTGGCCGATCTCGTGGTCGTCGTGCCAACAAACAAGTTCTCTGCCACTGACTACTCAAAGGCCGCTGAATTGATTACCACCGGCTACCAGGCGGCGGAGAAGAGCAGTGCCGCCCTGCTGCGCTACGCCCTCGATGACCGGGACTGGCAGGCCTATGTTGCCGCGCGGCAGAGCCGCCGCCGCCCTCAGCCCGGGGTGGTGGATGAGGTGCGCGTGGAGGGCGGCGATGCCAGCGCAAAGCAGAGCCTGATTGGCGATGTGCAGACGTTGAAAGGCAAACCCGAGACGCCGGCCACAACCATCGACGCATTGAAGCGCATCCAGTCCAACGGCGGGTACTCGGCTACCTTTGAAACCTTCGCTCCCCAGCCGGTCGCCGGCTCAACCGCCGCGCCGGATACGGGGGTGCTGATCCGGCTCAAAAACGACACCATCGGGCCGCCCTATCTGCTGATCGGGCCGGAACTGTCGGCATCCACTTCGAACGTTACGCGCTCCGTGCTGAACCTCCGCCTGGTGGATCAGAACCTGGGCGGCTTCGGATCGGAACTCCGCGGCTCAGCGCAGCTTGGCTACCTCACCAACCTCTCCACCGAATACTACTTCCTGCTCACTCCGGGTGGATTCTTCCTTCAGCCCCGTGCGGAAATCCTGCGCCAGCCGGTCTACCTCTGGGCCGACCAGAAGCGCATCGCCGAGCGCTTCCAGCAGAATCTCGTTGCGGGGTTCGAGGCCGGGCGGACGATCGGCAATTCCATGCAGGTTTACGCCGAGTGGAGCGCCGAAGACACGCGGTGGGCGCTTCGGACGGGCTCGGGAGGAGGTCCGTATCTCACCGGCACGGCCCAGACCGGCCAGCTGCACTTCACTCTGGACAAGGAAGCTTCGGGCGCCATCTCTCCCAACGGCTTCCGCCTTTCGGCTTCGGCCGGAGCGTTCTATCACGCTGTCGGCAGCAGCAATGCGCCTCTGGTTATGCTCTCCACAGCTCGCACCTGGGCCTTCGATCAGCGCAATATCCTCGGTCTCTCGGCTGACATCAACTCCTACCTGCGCGCCGACGTGGCTCAGCCCTTCCGGTTTACTCTGGGCGGCCCGCGGCAGCTCTCCGCCTCATCATTCGACGAATATCGCGGCACTGACACGGCCCTGGTCCGCGCCGGTTATCTGCGCCGCATCGCCGCTCTGCCCCTCGGCCTGGGACAAGGGCTCTACGGCGTATTGGGCTACGAAGCGGGTGAAATCTGGTCGCCGGAGCAGGGTGCGATTCTGCGCCAGGACGGAACCCTGGGATTGGTGGGCGCTACGCCGGCCGGAACCGTTTCAGTGGGCGTGTCGATCGGCGACGCCGGACACCGCAAGGTCTTCATTACCGTCGGACGGCTCTTCTAGATGTGGAGGCTCAAGAGGTTGTTCCGATTCATGCCGGTGCGGCTGGGATGCGTATCATCGATAACGCGCCAATAAAAACGGCCCTCCCTGGTGGGGAGGGCCTGTTTGCTTCAACTGAGACTGAGCGCAGCGGCGAGCTTACGCCACCACGTCAATGCCCATAGAGCGCGCCGTGCCTTTGATGCTCTTGATCGCCGTCTCCACTGAGGCGGCGTTCAAATCCGGCATCTTCTGCGTGGCGATCTCCCGCACTTGCTTCTCCGTCACCTTGCCGACCTTTTCCTTGTTCGGCGTGCCGGAGCCCTTGGCGATGCCCGCTGCCTTCTTCAGCAGCACAGCCGCCGGCGGCGTCTTGGTCACAAAACTGAAGCTGCGATCCGCGTAGACCGTGATGACAACCGGTATGGTCAGCCCGGCCATCTCCTTGTTCTGCGTGCGCGCGTTGAACTGCTTGCAGAACTCCATGATGTTTACCTGCGCCTGACCGAGCGCGGGCCCGACCGGCGGCGCGGGCGTGGCCTTGGCGGCCTCGATCTGCAGCTTCACGTAACCGGTAATTTTCTTCGGAGGTGCCATTGTCTTGTTCCTTCAGACCAGCTTCAAGCTTCTAGCCCGCCAGCTGCCGGCCCATTCTTCTGTCCATCGAATTTTGAGGTTGCCACTTGCCACCTTTTCCCAACCGGCGACCGCTAGAAGGATTCGCCGGCTAGAAGCTGGGAGCTGGAAGCTAGAAGCTGCTACTCAATCTTTTCCACCTTGCCAAACTCAAGTTCCACCGGCGTCGACCGTCCGAAGATGGTCACCATTACCTTGAGCGTCTCGCGATCTTCGTTGATCTCGTCGACCACGCCGTTGAAGTTGGCAAACGGCCCGTCCGTAATGCGGACCTGCTCGTTTTTCTCAAACTTGATCTTGAGCCGCGGCTTGTCCTTGGCCATCTCGCTGCGGAAGAGAATCGAACTCACCTCTTCCTCGCTCAGCGCCACCGGCTTGTCGCCCGTGCCCAGAAAGCCGGTCACCTTGGGCGTGTCCTTCAGCACATGCCAAAGATGGTTATCGAGTTCCATCTCCACCAGCACGTAGCCCGGCAGAAATACCCGCTCCACCGTCCGCTTCTTGCCGTTGATGATCTCCGTCACCGGCTCGGTGGGGATCATCACGCGACCCACCCTGTCGGTCAGCCCGAAGGCTTGCACGCGGCTCTCGATCGACTCGCGCACCTTGCGCTCAAAGCCGGAGTAGGCGTGCAGGATGTACCACCTGAAGCGTTCGTTTTTCACCGGCTGGGGTTCGCCTTGTGGCACCTGCGGCTCGCCGGGCTGTTCCAATTCATCTGCCATTCTGCTCTCGTTTCGCGTTGCCATTCTTACTGCAATCCACCCAGTTTCAACAGCAACTGGTGTACGCCGATTTTGAAGATCCAGTCCACCACAAAGAAGAACGACCCGAAGATGAATACCGCGATAATCACTACCGTGGTCGTCACCTCCACTTCCTTGCGCGAGGGCACTACCACCTTGCGCATCTCGGCGCGCACATCGCTCAGAAAACGGGTGAAGTTTGTCCACGTGCCCATCGCGTTGCCCGAAAATTCGCTCAATGCGCCCGGCTCCTGCCGTTTGGCGGAACGATCATCACCCTTTTCGATTGCCGTCTTCGTTGCCATTTCCTTCAATCCTTCGCGCCCGGCGTTTGGCCTGGCGCATCCCTAAATAAACTGGCAGGGGCGGAGGGATTCGAACCCCCAAGTTCGGTTTTGGAGACCGACAGTTTAGCCGTTGAGCTTACGCCCCTCTGAAACAGGGTTCAGAGATCAGGGTTCAGGGTTCAAAAGCACCACGCCGAACCGCGGCGACGGTCATGCGATCCCTGATCCCTGGTCCATGTTCCCTGTTCTTATTTCGTTTCCTTGTGCGGCTGGTGCTTGCGGCAGCGATTACAGAACTTCTTGAACTCAAGACGGCCGGTGGTCGTCTTTTTGTTCTTCGTCGTCGAGTAATTTCGCTCCTTGCACTCAGTGCACTGCAATGTCACAATTTCCCGCATCTCAAATCCCTTCATTTCAGGAGTCAGGCTTCGGGGATCGGTCTTCCTATTCCCTAGTCCCTGCTCGCTGCCTTCCCTGCTACTTCACAATCTCGGCAACCGTGCCCGCGCCCACCGTGCGGCCGCCCTCGCGGATCGCAAAACGCAGACCCTTTTCCAAGGCCATCGGCGTAATCAGCTCAACCTCAAGCTCCACGTTGTCGCCCGGCATCACCATCTCAACGCCTTCCGGCAACTGCGCCACG